>Ga0209694_1000043_pt1 | contig 238830 bp, 177 predicted proteins | sample GluameincwithD2O_FD_187499 | JGI IMG/M metagenome (GOLD analysis project Ga0209694, IMG submission 187499) | Mouse cecum microbial communities from Vienna, Austria - Glucosamine amended microcosms incubated with D2O (SPAdes) (version 2) | ecosystem: Host-associated > Mammals > Digestive system...
CTCCAGAAAGGAGGTGTTCCAGCCGCACCTTCCGGTACGGCTACCTTGTTACGACTTAGCCCCAATCACCGGTTTCACCCTAGGCCGACCCTCGCGGTCACGGACTTCAGGCGCCCCCGGCTTTCATGGCTTGACGGGCGGTGTGTACAAGGCCCGGGAACGTATTCACCGCGCCATGGCTGATGCGCGATTACTAGCGAATCCAGCTTCGTGGGGTCGGGTTGCAGACCCCAGTCCGAACTGAGGGCGGCTTTACGGATTGGACGTACGTTGCCGGACGCCGACCGTCTGTACCACCCATTGTAACACGTGTGTAGCCCCGGACGTAAGGGCCGTGCTGATTTGACGTCATCCCCACCCTCCTCACTCCTTACGGAGGCAGTCTTCACAGAGTGCCCGGCATTACCCGATGGCAACTGAGAACAGGGGTTGCGCTCGTTATGGCACTTAAGCCGACACCTCACGGCACGAGCTGACGACAACCATGCAGCACCTCCGCCGGCGCCCCGAAGGGCCTCACCATCTCTGGATCGTTCGCCGGCAGTTCAAGCCCGGGTAAGGTTCCTCGCGTATCATCGAATTAAACCACATGTTCCTCCGCTTGTGCGGGCCCCCGTCAATTCCTTTGAGTTTCACCGTTGCCGGCGTACTCCCCAGGTGGGATGCTTAACGCTTTCGCTTGGCCGCTGACAATATATCGCCAACAGCGGGCATCCATCGTTTACCGCGCGGACTACCAGGGTATCTAATCCTGTTCGATACCCGCGCCTTCGAGCTTCAGCGTCAGTAGCGCTGCCGTATGCTGCCTTCGCAATCGGGGTTCTTCGTGATATCTAAGCATTTCACCGCTACACCACGAATTCCGCATACGTTCCGCGCACTCAAGGACTCCAGTTCGCGCCGCAGTGTCAAGGTTGAGCCCCGACATTTCACGGCACGCTTAAAACCCGGCCTACGCTCCCTTTAAACCCAATAAATCCGGATAACGCCCGGACCTTCCGTATTACCGCGGCTGCTGGCACGGAATTAGCCGGTCCTTATTCATACGGTACCTGCAATAAACCACACGTGGCATACTTTATCCCCGTATAAAAGCAGTTTACAACCCATAGGGCCGTCGTCCTGCACGCTACTTGGCTGGTTCAGGCTCGCGCCCATTGACCAATATTCCTCACTGCTGCCTCCCGTAGGAGTTTGGACCGTGTCTCAGTTCCAATGTGGGGGACCTTCCTCTCAGAACCCCTACTGATCGTCGCCCCGGTGGGCCGTTACCCCGCCGGCAAGCTAATCAGACGCATCCCCATCCTTTACCGGCCGAAGCCTTTGGTCATGAAAATATGCATCAACATGACAACATACGGTATTAATCCGCCTTTCGACGGGCTGTCCCATAGTAAAGGGCAGGTTGGATACGCGTTACTCACCCGTGCGCCGGTCGCCATCAACATCAGCAAGCTGATGTCATGCTGCCCCGCGACTTGCATGTGTTAAGCCTGTAGCTAGCGTTCATCCTGAGCCAGGATCAAACTCTACATTGTAAATAATTGTATCGTTATCTCTTTTTCTCAATACCATAAAGGCAAAGAGAAAGAAATGTCTGTCCAGGACGCCTGTATATCCGATTTGAAGAAGTCATAAACACCTTTCTTATTTTGACGGTTCGTTTATTGTTACCCATACGCCCGCTTCTCACTAAAGAACAGCAAGGCGTACGCTTCTTGTACTACTACTTATCTGTTATGTAAATCTTTCAAAGAACTCTTTCTTAAACGCCTGACAGGTTAAACCCTGAAAGCGGATGCAAAAGTACACACTTTTAAACTTTCCACCAAACTTTCAAACAAGAAAATTATAATTTTAAGCAAAATTTTCGCAAAATCATACAAAACAACACCAGCAAGATAGGAGACACATTATTATATAGCATGAAAGGGAAAGGAACAATGGGAGAAATGAGATACTATGGAGAGATGACACCATCGAAAAATGAGCAGTATACCAATGTACAGACATAGAGGCTGCCTTATCAGAAGACGACGGGACCGCAGACATAACATGATAAGGACATCACCGGAAAATGATGTCAATAAGATTACCCGGTAAAGTTATTGACTTCAAGGTGTAATCCTAATAACTTTAAAAACTAAAGTCAATAACACCGTTTTACCACAAGAACGCCGCGGAAAGACCACGGGACAGAAACCGGAAAACGACAAAACAAAAAAGACTTCAATATTCGGTCATATTCATGCGCGTTTTCTCGCCATGGCAGAGTTTGAGCAAGCTCACTCTGCTCATCTGGCTTAACGAAAACGGTCACTTTTTAATGATTTAGCTTGATTTTTAAACGGATTTTAATTAAGTTTGCAAAACATATGGACATCACAACAGATATATTGGCAATATACTTTGACAAGTTCAACAAAGCATACTTCGATGGGAAACTCCCAGTGCCGCGCTTTGCCGTGACCAACTCGCGCACCATTCTCGGACAATTCATTTGTACCCGCGAGCGACGCAAAATTCTGCGGCCGTCCGTCTGTACCGGTTTCACAATAAAGGTGAGTCGCTATTACGACATCACCGAGCGCGACTATCACAACATACTGCTGCACGAGATGATACACTACCACATAGCCTACCACGGGATGCGCGACACGTCACCGCACGGCGTACTGTTCAAGAGGATGATGAACACACTCAACAGCCACGGATGGCACATAACGGTAAGCACCAACACGCGACAATGGGCAGTGGCAGAAGCGAACCGCAAAGCACAGTACAACGTGCTGACACTCACCGCTACCGACGGCCGGCAGTTCGTATCGGTGGTCAATCCGTCGTACATAGCGCATGTGGACAGCATAGCCGCACAGTCACCGATGATAAAGAGCCGACAATGGTACGTATCGGCAAACGATTACTTCGCATCGTTCCCCCTCACCCGCTCACTGCGCGGCCGACGGGTCAGCAGGAGCGAGATGGAGCGGATAATGGCGATGCTTGAGTGAAAGTATATATATGCTGTAAATATAAAACTATATGAAAAAACTGATTTTACTGTCAAGCATCGCTTTCGCGGCAAGCGCCGGAGCACAGAACGTGGACAAGATGTACGACGAGTTCAGCCGCGTGCCAGACTCTACACGTACCAAGGTATGGTGGTTTCACGGCGAGAACACGACAACCGAAGAAGGCATACGGGCCGACCTCGAAGCCTACAGCCGGGCCGGTGTGGGCGGCGTGGTATACTACGACCAGCAGCACGGCCCCGGCACCCCCGATGCCGCACCGTCGATGAGCCCCACGTGGTGGTACATGCTGAAACTCTCGGCCAAGGAGGCGGCACGCCTCGGCCTGTCGTTCGAGATGAACATCTCCAACGGCTACGTATGCGGAGGCCCGTGGATAACGCCCGAACTGGGCATGCAGGCACTCTACAGCAGCGAGACACTGGTACATGGAGGCACGCACTATACCGGCGGGCTGCCGCAGGCCTCCAGGAGGGGAAGCCACCGCGTGGCCGTGCTGGCCATACCGGTGAAGAGCGGCTGCCATGAGACGGTGAAGTGCCTGCCCGCGGGCTTTTCGACCCGCGAGGAGACCACGGTGCTTATTGCCGCTTTCGACAAGCCGTTCACAGCCCGCTCGCTGGCGTACATGTCGAACGGCTACAGCAAAGGTCCGCAGAGCATAATGAACGAGCCGTGCGACCCGCAGGACGACTTCTGCGGCAACAACTTCACGCTGCTGCCGCCACTGGGCGAGCTGGAGGTAAGCGACGACAGCGTGACATGGCGCAAGGCAGCCACGCTGAAGCCCTGCTACCGCAAGTCGTCGCTCAGTCGCAACCTCACCATCAGTTTTCCGGCAGCAACGGGGCGCTTCTTCCGCCTGAACCTGCACGGATGGTGGAAGGCCGACAACAACACCAAGGCCATGATAGGCGACAAACCGGCAACGGGCGAACTGAAGATAAGCAACGTGGAGCTGTCGGCACGCGCGGCCACATACCGGTGGGAGGAACGCGCGGCATACAGCACCGAATACATCCGCCGGACGGAAACACCCGACTACAAGGGCGACGAGGTGGTAAACAGAAAAGACATAATCGACCTGACCGCACGCATCGACGCACAAGACCGGCTCGACTGGCACGCGCCGAAAGGAACCGACTGGAAGATAATACACTTCTACTACGCACCCACCAACGGCAAGACAAAGCACGGGCGCAAGAATCTGCTCGGTCTGGAATGCGACAAACTCAACGCACACGCGGCTGAAACACACTGGAACAACTACGCACAAGTGATAATCGACTCGCTCCGAGCCGCCGGCAGCCCCCTGTCGGGCATCTGCATGGACAGTCACGAGGCCGGGGCACAAAACTGGACGCACGATTTCCCCGCACTGTTCAGCAAGACATGCGGATACGACATCACGCCCTTCCTGCCGGCCATGCAGGGCTACATAGTGAACTCGGTGGAAGAGACCGAGAATTTCCTGCACGACCTGCGCCGTACCATTGCCGGCGGCATCAACGACCGCTACTTCACCACCCTGCAGCGGATGGCCACCAAGGCCGGAGTGCACTTCACGGCACAGGCCATGGGAAACGGACAGAGCATCTGCTCCGACAACCTTGCGGCAAAGGGACGGGTGGAACGCCCGCAGGGTGAGTTCTGGACACGCATGCACAACGGTGCCTACGACATCAAGGAAGCGGCATCGGCAGCCAACATCTACAACAAGCACATAGCGTCGGCCGAAGCCTACACCGACTTCAACTACAACAACACGCCCGGAGAGGTGAAGGACGAGACCGACATGGCTGCTGCATTCAGGGTTAACGAACTTGTAGTGTGCGCATCCGAGTCGCAGCCATGGGTGCATTCCGCCGGCACGTCCGGGCCGGTAAGGATAAACACCGGCTACAACCGCGACTACGCCCTGAACAGGTGCAACCCGATGTGGCCGCTGTTGCGCGGATTCTGGGACTACCAGGCACGCAACAGCTATATGATGCGCCAAGGGCGACCGGTGGTCGACATCATAGTATACGCCGGCGACGAAGCCCCCATGAAACTGCTGGCACACAATCTGCCGGTAATCCCCGAGGGCTACGACTTCGACGTTTGCTCCGCCGACGGACTGCAACACATCGACGCCTCGCGCTACCGCATGCTTGCCATAGAGAAAACAGCCGTGGTGGGACCAGAGTCGGAAAAGCGCATCGCACAGCTCAAGACACAGGGACTGCCCGTGTTCGACAACCGCACCATGCCCGACAATGCTCTCGCACAAATGCTCGACAAGGCCGGCATACTCCCCGACCTCGGTATAAGAAGCAAGAAAAGCGCCACCGACAGGGTGTTCTTCTCGCACCGGAAGACCGACGAGACCGATATTTATTTCCTCGTAAACCACTCAAAAACACGCACCTTTGCCGACACCGTGACACTGCGCACCGACTATCCTGAAGCTGAATGGTGGGACGCCATCGACGGCAAACGGCGCCGACTTGCCACCATCCACACACCACACGGACTGAAAGCCGTGTTACGGATGCTCCCCGACGAGGCCGGATTCATCGTGGCACGCCGGAAGGCAGCGACAGGATTAAAGACATACAGCATAAATACCGAAGAGACAGCGTCGCCGATAGAAGGACCGTGGACCGTAACATTCGACACGCTGATGGGCGGGCCAAAGTATCCGGTAGTATTCAGCGAACTGACCGACTGGACCACACACGACAATCCCGACATAAAATATTTCTCGGGCCTTGCCATATACGAGAAAACCATCAAGTACGACTTGCCCGGCAAAAGACAGGGCAAGCATAAAAAAGCCGACACGAAAGAGAATAAAAGACTCATGTTGCGCCTTCCTGCCATAAAGGGCATAGCACGTGTATATATAAACGGACACGATGCCGGCATAGTGTGGTGCACACCGTGGGAAACTGACGTCACCGGTATGATGAAGAACGGCAAAAACGATATCCGCATCGAAGTGAGGAACTCACTGGTCAACCGGCTTGTAGGCGATGACATGCTGCCCGAGCACGAACGCCGCATACAGATGTACACCAAGCTCTACGACCGCAAGAGCAGGCTCGTGCCCTCGGGCATCGTCGGCGACATACTGCTCGTGGAGAAATGACACAGCCCTTATTATATTGTGCCGCATTTTTCCGTATCTCACTTTTTTATCGTACTTTTGTAACCGGAACTACTATCTCTGACGTCATTACAGGAAGACAGCGGTGATGACGTACCGACACAAATGACAACCGTTATGAATTACTGACAAAAAACAAGAGCATATGAAAAGACTGTTACTACCATTGATGATGGCCTGTCCTGCAGCTGCCATGGCGCAGAACGTACAGGAAGAATGGGCGCTGGTGGAACCACAGAGCGGCACACAGGTGCTTATGGACAAGGTGGGATTTCTGCTGGCTGCCGACGGTGAAGACTCGTTTTCCGTGGTATGCACCGACGGCACCGTGATATACGGAGCAAAAGAAATAAACTTTGCCCTCGTAGACCCCACAAGCATAGCCACCGCCAAACGCTGCTGCAACACCCCGATGTTGGAAGGCTGCATAGACGGCAGGCTGACACTGACCGGATGCAAGCCCGGGACTGAGGTCGAAGTATATGACACCGGAGGGCGGAAAGTGCGCAATATAAGGGTAATGGAGGGCAAAACTATCGTCGACGTGACCGGGCTACCCTCAGGGGTATACATGCTGCGGACAGGAGAAACTTCCGTCAAATTCTTAAAGAAATAAAATACGAGAGGAACATGACATGAAAACAAGACACATAATGATGGCGGCACTGCTCGCCACCGCCACCGCAGCACAAGCACAGTTTGTGGCCGAGATGAACGACGGCACACACGAGAATATCCCGGGCACCACCGACGCCGCATTCAAGAAAGGCACTGACGGCAGCTGGACATTCGGCGGAAAGAACATCAGCAACATCAGCCGTATAACAACGATGCCGCTGGACGAACGCCTCAACAACTACAAGGCACCGACATACAGCGACTATTATCGCAACATTTCAGGATGGGACAAGCGGCGCCAATGGAATCTGGCCAACGTGCACGACCCGTCTGTGATGCGTGCCGAAGACGGATATTATTATATGTACACCACCGACGCCAGTTTCGGCAATGCACATACGGGGCACGGGCACTTCATGTGCCGCCGCTCGCGCAATCTTGTAGACTGGACATTTCTTGGCACCACTATGCCAAAACTGCCGGCATGGGTCAAGCCAAAACTCAATGAGATACGCGCTGCCATGGGACTTGGCGAAAGTACGGCCGACTTCAACGATGACAATCAGTTCGGCTTTTGGGCACCATGTGTGCGCAAGGTCAGGAACGGGCTCTATCGCATGTACTACGCCATCACCTGTCCGGGCACCATCGCCGGTGACGGCACATGGAGCGAACGGGCCTTCATCGGTATGATGGAGACTGCCACCCCGTGGCGTGCAAGCAGCTGGACCGACAAAGGATATGTGCTGACAAACGCATCAGACAAGCAACTAAACTATCATGTCAAACCGGACGACTGGGCCAACTGCTACTTCAAATACAACGCTATAGACCCATCGTATATAATAACGCCCGAAGGCGGGCACTGGCTCGTCTACGGCTCGTGGCATTCGGGATTCGCCGCCTTAGAACTTGATGCCGAGACAGGCATGCCCAAGAAAGAACTCGGAATGCCATGGGGCGACATCAGCGCCTACGGAAAGCGCATATACACCCGACAGATGGGCAACCGCTGGCAGGCCACGGAAGCTCCCGAGGTGGTATACCGCAACGGATATTACTATCTGTTCATGGCCTGCGACGAACTGGCCGTGGCATACAATACGCGAGTGGTACGCTCCAAGAACATCGACGGTCCTTACTACGGCATAGACGGCACAAACGTCACTGCTAACGGTGGCGACGCCTGGCCGTTGCTGACACATCCCTATAAATTCTCGCAAGGCTACGGATGGGTGGGCATAAGCCACTGCGCGGTTTTTGACGACGGCAACGACAACTGGTACTATTCGTCACAGGGCCGTCTGCCTGCCAACGCCTACGACGATCCTTACAGCAACGCCATCATGATGGGACAGGTACGCCGCATACTATGGACGGAAGACGGATGGCCGGTGGTGATGCCGGAGTGTTACGGCGCCGTGCCACAGGCTCCGATAACGGAGGACGAACTCGTAGGTACTTGGGAAAACATCGTTCTGGAATATCAGTATCAGAAGCAGTGCACACCCACAATGCTGACATTCACTGCCGACCACAAGGTGCAGGGCTCACCTTTCAGCGGCAGGACTTGGAAATATGATGCCGGAAAGGGGCTGCTTACCATCGGCACACAGAAACTGCTTGTGTGCCGCGAAACGGACTGGGAGTCTTCGCCACGCAAGGCGACGATAGTATATGCCGGATATACCTCGACCGGAAAGAAGAACTATTGGGGCAAGAAAACAGAGACACAGCGCCACGTGACATACGGGGCCGAGGACAATACCGCGGCATTCTGGACGGTATTCACACCTTATCTCACCTCTTCATCGTCCAATTGTGAGTTCCACTACTCGTTCACCAACTATACCGACAAGGCCGCCAACTGGAACAACTGGCTGCTCGTACTGACCAACGGTAAGGAACGTGGTGAAAGCGGATATAAGGAATACTTCGTGTTGAGGGCCGACGCTTACGGATGGGGAGACTATGCCACCGAGGCACAGCGCACAGCCGGAATGACACACGACTACAACTGGGACACTTTTGGTGACGACATGGACGGTGCCGCTGTCGACATGACCGTAACTGTGGACGGCGACAAGGCAACAATGAAAACCGTTACGGCAACCGCCACCGGCAAGACCTACAACTATTCATACACCGTAAGCGGACTGCCCACCGGCGTAAAAGGCACGTTCCTCACGATGGAGAAGGCGCATCTGGTGCTTGACACCGAAAACTGCGGGGTAACGGAAGAGTAAAATAATTGAGAATTGAAAGTTGATAGTTGAAAATTATGATTTGCTAAAAAGATATCTTTATGCCGGATTCTATCCCGCGTTTTCTCGCCATGGCAGAGTTTGAGCAAGCTCACTCTGCCCATATGGCTAACGAAAACGTTCATTTTCATGCGCGTTTTCTCGCCATGGCAGAGTTTGAGCAAGCTCACTCTGCCCATATGGCTAACGAAAACGTTAGTATTCTTGCAGCAAATCATAATTTTCAACTATCAACTTTCAATTCTCAATTATTCTATTTCCGGCCATCCGTCTTCCGTCCACTTTATTTTCTTCTGCACAAGCACGGAAGCGCCCTTATCTGCTATACTATAACCATGGCATATAAAGATGTCTTCATCGTCGAAACGGTATGCCGCACTATGCCCGGCAGCCTCATATCGCTTTTTGTCACCTTCGATAACGAGCGTTCCGCCACCCTCGGCCATATCCTTGTCGTCGCGGTCGAGATACGGACCGGCAACAGTGCGGCTGCGCCCCACCACCACCTTATATGTGCTCTCCATGCCACGGCAGCAGTAGTCCCACGACACAAACAGATAAAACCATCCATCGTGACGGAAAACGAACGGAGCCTCAACCGGATTCTCACGCCCGTTTGTCACGCGGCGGGCGATAGTACGCTGATACGCCGGTCGTGCCATATGCATGGTTGAGTCAAGTCGTACGAGCTGTATGCCGTCCCAAAAAGAGCCGAACACAAGCCACGGCATACCGTCTTCACCGATGATGAAATTAGGGTCGATTGCATTCCAATTGTCGCGCTTACCTTTCGAACACACTATCGGACCCTCGTCGCGCCACTTTATCATATTCCTGCCATCAGCCGAAAGCGGCCGCAGACTGTCGGCAGAGACAAGCCCGATAGCCGAAGTGTTCTTTCCGAATGTCGAACAGCTGTAAGCCATCCACCAACGGTCCTGCCACCGTATTATGTCCGGAGCCCATACATGGTCGCGGAATCCCGGTACCGAATCGTGTGTCCATGCCGGAATCTCGTCCAACAACGGCACATCACGCCACACCCGCCATGTCTTTCTGTCCGCAGATTCTGCCATCTGCAGGCCACGGCCCGTACTCATCATATAATACATATTTCCCTCACGTGCCATAACGGGGTCGTGAACCATCGGACGGTCGGTAACGAATGACTGTGCCTGAACGACAAGCGGGAAAACAACAAATGAGACAATAGATACCAATCTGTTCATAAATGATAGTTAAAAAAATTATTGTTATATGCCACTCACATGACATCATTCCATGTCTATGCTCACGGCACATCGATACCTGACACTTTCGTCAGTACAGTAACAGCAGTCCGGCCAATGCGCAGTAGAGAATCATCCGTATGGGGTTTATCTTGAAATACATGGTCCCGACGAACGTTGCCGCAAAGAGCGCCGTGCTTATCCAGAACTGCCATGGATTTTGCGACGGTGTAGAGAAGTTGTCAGACGTCATGAGCAGTAGCGTAGCCGCTCCGAGCAGTCCCACCACCGCCGGACGTAACCCCATGAAAACAGACTGCACGACAGAGGTATTCATGTATTTCATAAACATCCTGCTTATCAGAATCATCAGAATGAGCGATGGCAGTACGAGGGCAAATGTAGCCGTAATGCTGCCGAGTATGGCCATGGCGTTGCCCATGCCGGCATTGTGCACGGCAGTATATCCGCAATAGGTGGCACTGTTGATGCCGATGGGTCCGGGGGTCATCTGGCTTATGGCCACGATGTCGGTAAACTCGCTCGTTGTCATCCAGTGCCAATGGTGCACCACTTCGCCCTGTATGAGCGACAACATACCGTAACCTCCACCGAAACCGAAAAGTCCGATGAAGAAGAATGTTATGAAAAGCTGTAGGAATATCATTGTTCTGTAGGTGCTATAAATTTGCCGTATAGCCAGCCAAAGACACCGGCTATGACGATTATTGCTATCGGAGACACGCCAAAAGCCCATATGGCCAGCGCTCCGAGTATGGGAATCCAACAGTTGGCCCAACCGATGCCGGCCTTGCGGGCCATGTTGAATGTAGGTACGGCAATCAGAGCCACCACCGCCGGACGTATTCCGCGAAAGACGGCCGCCACCACATGGTTGTCCTGAAACTGCCGGAAGAACATGGCTATCAGCAGGATGATGATGAACGAAGGCAAGGCCGTGCCCAACGACGTGCATATGGCACCACGCGTATTGCGCAGTTTGTAGCCTACAAACGTACTAAGATTGATGGCGAACACTCCCGGACAGCTCTGCGCGATGGCAATCACATCGAGCAGTTCCTCGCGCGTCATCCACTTATGGTTGTCCACGACCTCCTTTTCTATAAGCGGTATCATGGCATATCCGCCACCAAGGGTAAACAACCCTATCTTGAAAAATGTCTTGAAAGATGTAAGATAAATATCGGACATTTCCTATAAGTATTAAGGAGCCAAATGGTAAAAGGGAGTTATCGCTCCCTTTTACTCCTCTGACTCCTTTTTTTAAAAAAACTCAATTCACTTTCTCCCGGCGATCCATTCCCTCGCACTGACAAACGCCTCTATCCACGGTGTCACGTCGTCATTGCGGCGGTCGGCGGGATACCATGCGTTCTGCCACGGGAAGATGGCGCGCTCAAGGTGCGGCATCATTGCCAGATGTCGGCCGTCGGCCGAGCAGATACCGGCCACGTTGTAGTCGCTGCCGTTGGGATTGGCGGGATAGCCGGCGTAGTTGTACTTGGCTATCACGTTATATTTGTCCTCGGCTTCGGGCAACGAGAACTTACCCTCACCGTGGGCCACCCATATACCGAGTTTGCTCCCACCGAGCGAGCCGAACATAACGCTGTTGTTCTGGGGGATGTCAAGCGAGACGAAACCGCTCTCAAACTTATGCGAGTTGTTGTGCAGCATACGGGCCTTGCCACCCTCCTTGCTGCCCACCAGACCGAGCTCAACCATAAGCTGGCAACCGTTGCAGATGCCGAGCGACAGCGTATCCTTGCGTGCATAGAACTTGTCAAGAGCCTCCTTGGCCTTCGGATTGAAGAGGAAGGCACCGGCCCACCCTTTTGCCGAACCGAGCACGTCGCTGTTGGAGAATCCTCCGCAGAACACGATCATGTTCACATCCTCAAGCGTCTCGCAACCGGTGATAAGGTCGGTCATCATCACGTCCTTAACGTCGAAGCCTGCCAGATAGAGTGAGTAGGCCATCTCGCGCTCGCCGTTGGTACCCTTCTCACGTATGATGGCAGCCTTCACGCCCGTCATATCATGGCGGTCGGCCGATATCCCGTACTGTGCGAGACTGCCGGTGAAGGCTTTGTTGAACTTCATCTCAAGCGGCTGGTTCTTGTAGTTGGCATAACGCTCGCCGGCACATCCGTTGAAACTCTGCTTGCGATCGAGCAGGTACGACTTGCGATACCATACATCGCGCAGCGCGTCGATGTCGAACACGTGTTCGAAGTCACCACTCTTCACCTTAATCGTGCGCTCTCCCGGTACCGAATATCCAATCTTAGCAAATCCCACGCCACAATCTTCCATAAACTTGCGGAACTCAGTCTTGTGCTCGTCACTAACCTCTATGACCACTCCGGGGTTCTCGGCAAACAACGTTTTCACCACGTCGCCGTCGCTGCACAGGTCGTGAAGGTTGACGCTCAGTCCGCCTTCGGTATTGGCGAAGCACATTTCGAGCAATGTCGTGATTAGTCCGCCGGCACTGATGTCGTGTCCGGCCATTATCCATCCGCGCTTGACAAGTTCCTGAACGGCATTGAAAGCATCGCAGAAGTATTCCGGATTCTTCACCGTAGGCACATCGTCGCCCACCTTGCCGAGGCTTTGGGCAAAAGCGCTTCCGCCCAGACGCTGCTCGTCGAAGGAGAAGTCTATGTGATATATTGATGCGTTCTTGTCGTTGACGAGCACGGGCGACACTACCTTACGCACGTCGCTCACCTCACCGCCGGCACTGACGATAACCGTTCCCGGAGCTATTATCTTGTCACCGCCGGGATACTGCTGTGTCATCGACAACGAGTCCTTGCCCGTAGGCACGTTGACATGGATGGCACAACAGAAGTCGGACAAAGCCTTTACGGCACTGTACAGACGTGCGTCCTCACCCTGCTGCGAGCGGCAAGGCCACATCCAGTTGGCCGACAGACTCAGGCTGTCCATACCCTCGGCCAACGGAGCCCACACGATGTTGGTCAGCGCCTCGGCCACCGATAGCACACTGCCGGCCTCGGGCGATGCCAGTCCTGCCTGCGGAGCATGACCGAGCGACGTGGCGATACCTTTGCGTCCGCGATAGTCGAGTGCCACCACACCACAGTCGCTCAACGGCAACTGTATGCGTCCCTGACACTGCTGACGTGCAATCTTTCCCGTCACCGAACGGTCAACCTTGTTTGTCAGCCAGTCCTTGCAGGCCACGGCCTCAAGCTGGAGGACGTTGGTGAGATAGTTGTCCAGTGCAGAGTCAAGAGTATTGAGTGAAGAGGTTGCCGGTTCAGAGTTCCGAGTGTTGAGTGAAGAGGTATGATTACCTTTTGTTGCTTCACCCTGTGCCGAGTCCTGAGAGTTATCATACCTCTGCTCTCTGCACTCTGCACTCTGACCTACATAAGTTACATTCTCATAATGCCGCTCTACGGTAACATCGCGCATGATGGTCTTGGGCGAATGACCGAACATCTGCGCAACGTCGAGGTCGAACGGACGCACGCCGTCGCCCTGCTCGAACGAGAAGTGCGCATCGCCAGTGGTCTCGCCCACCACATACATCGGGGCACGCTCGCGCTCGGCGATGCGGCGCACCTGCTCGATGTGCTTCTCGTCGATGAGCAGTCCCATGCGCTCCTGGCTCTCGTTGGCTATTATCTCCTTGGCGCTCAATGTCTTGTCGCCGATGGGCAGTTGTGTCATGTCGATGCGTCCGCCACATTCCTCCACCAGTTCCGAGAGACAGTTCAGGTGGCCGGCCGAACCGTGGTCGTGGATGCTCACCACCGGATTCACGTCGCCCTCGCAGAGCGCACGCACCAAGTTGTAGGCACGCTTCTGCATCTCGGGATTGGCACGCTGCACGGCGTTCAGCTCGATGCCGTTGCTGTAGCGGCCGGTGTCTACCGACGATACCGAGCCTCCGCCCAGTCCGATGCGGTAGTTGTCGCCACCCACTACGACCACTTTGTTGCCCTTGGCGGGCTCTTTCTTCAGGCAGTCGCGCTTGGTGCCGTAGCCCACGCCGCCGGCCAGCATTATCACTTTGTCGTAGGCATACTTGGTATTCGGGTTCAAGTTCGGGTTAGAGTTCCGAGTGTCGAGTGAAGAGGCGTTAAGTTCTGAGTTCCGAGTGTCGAGTGAAGAGACGTTAAGTTCTGAGTTCCGAGTGTCGAGTGAAGAGGTATGATTACCTTTTGCAGCTTCACCCTGTGCCGAATCCTGAGAGTTATCATACCTCTGTTCTCTGCTCTCTGCTCTCTCTGTATTCTCTGCGCTCTCCTGATGCTCGAACGTGAGCACCGAACCGCAGATAAGCGGCTGCCCGAACTTGTTGCCGAAGTCGCTTGCGCCGTTCGAAGCCTTGATGAGAATCTGCTCCGGAGTCTGGTAAAGCCAGGGACGTGCAGGGAAACCAAAGAGTTCTGAGTTCTGAGTGTCGAGTGAAGAGGTATGATTACCTTTTGCAGCTTCACCCTGTGCCGAGTCCTGAGAGTAATCATACCTCTGTTCTCTGCTCTCTACTCTCTGCTCTATCCTCGGATATGCCGTCATGTAGACAGCCGTTCCGGCGATGGGCCATGAGCCCACACCGCCGCCCATGCGGTCGCGAATCTCACCGCCGGTGCCCGTTGCCGCACCGTTGAAAGGCTCCACCGTGGTGGGGAAATTGTGCGTCTCGGCCTTCAGCGAGATTACGCTCTCTATATCTTTCACGCGAAACCAGTCGCTTGTGGTCTGGTCGGCCGGCGCGAACTGCTCCACCACCGGTCCCTGGGCAAAGGCCACATTGTCCTTGTATGCCGAAAGAATCTTGTTCGGGTTCTCCTGTGTCGTCTTCTTGATCATTGCGAAGAGGCTCGACTCCATCTCCTGTCCGTCGATGACGAACGTTCCGCCGAATATCTTGTGGCGGCAGTGCTCGGAGTTGATCTGTGCGAAACCGAATATCTCCGAATCCGTAAGCGGGCGTCCCAGCTCCTTCTCTATCTTGTGCAGATACTCGATTTCCTCGGGCGACAGCGCCAGTCCTTCCTGCTCGTTGTATTCTTCCAGATTGTCGACATGCCTGATTGGCTGCGGCTCAAGGTTGACGGTGAACACCGTCTGGTCCAGTCCGTCATACATGCGCTGCAGCATAGGGTCGTGCCCGGCATCCTTCGATTCGACCGGGAAGAACTCTTCTATACGCAAAATGCCGCGGAGATTCATGTTCTGTGTAATCTCGACGGCATTCGTACTCCAAGGAGTTATCATCTCGCGACGCGGGCCTACGAAGAAGCCGTCCATGCTTTCACTCTCTACGAGCTCGGCATCGCCGTAAAGCCAGCAAAGTTCATTGATTTCATCCTGATTCAACCGGTGGTCTGTCTCGGTAGCAATCACGCTCTTTTGCGGAGTCCTAAAAAAAAGTATCATGCCTTTGTATATTAATATGTGTATTTGTATTCCGCCGGCAAAGTTACATTAATTTAGGGAGAGAGCAAAATCTTAGGCCTTATATTTTACCACAGCTTCAATCCCACCGTCATGCTCACGGGATAGCATCGTGGCGCTGACGACGTGTTGAGCAACGGTGTAAGAGCAGTGCGCAATCCGATAACAAGACCACCGTAGCCCACATGAGCCTCAAGATTGAGCCCCACATGGTTCATGTTGATATCTCCGGCAGGTGTTATTGTGCCGCTCTTGCCTCCCTTGAAACGCGAATGCTCGTCGCTGCGATATTCCAGCGACAGACCCAAGCCGGCATACACCTCATTGGCGTTGATGCGTTTCTGCCAGTCGAATATCACCGGCACACGCAAGTACCAGTAGCTCATATAGCTTTTCTCTGCCCCTTCGTCGTCGGCAAGCGGCAGCAGTTCCGTACGTCCGTCCACATTGAACATGGCATATCCCTTGTCGAAATTATGTCTTGCATATCCCCATGACAATGCCGTTGTCACTCCGAAAGTATGTGCGTGATTGAACGGTATGCCCATGCCGAACAGCGTGAGTCCCCACTCGTAAGACTTGCCCGCGTTGGTATGCAGCCGGCTGCCGCCGTTGAATCCGCCGACGCTTCCGGCCAAAGGGGCCATTCCGTAATAAAATTCGGGAATATGGTCGCGATAGCGGCGCGGACTTCTCTTCTGCGGCAGAAACGGCGATGTGATATACACCTGCTCTATCTCCCGTCCGTCCACATACGAGCTTTCGTGTGTCTTCTTCATTTCGGCGCCATGACTTTCATAGACAGCCACCTTTGTCTCACTGCTGTCAGTGCCCAACACGAATGTCTTTCCCTGATACACCACCGTAGTGTCTCCGGCCTCCACGGCTCCGGCTGCAACAGCCGTTGCGGCCGCACATAATGCAAGTAATAGTTTTCTCATGATTGTATTGTATTGTTTTATTTCTTTTCCGATGCTGTTGCCTGCAATCACTTGCCGTAACATATCTTCATGATGTCGTCGGGCGACAGACGGCCCTCTATATATATCACCGCGCCACTGCCGTCTCCGGTATTGCTGAACAATATATAACGGTTGCAACCGGCGGCAACCGGCGGCATCATGTAATAGCCGCTCACTATACGGCCGTCGTCCACCACTTCACGTATTTTCTTTGCATGCTTGCGGTCGGACATAAGCCTGCTGTTCACTTCGTTCTGCTGACGTCTGCCATAGGTAAGGCTCTTGTAGACACTGAGGCTGTATCCTTTCAGCTCCGTGTCGTGCATCTCTACCATCTTGCAACCGCGGGCATGGCCGAAGCGCGAGAACAGCTGACCTACATGCACGTTCTGTGCCAGGGCCGTTGCCGCCGTCATCATCAGCATGATGACAATCGCGGCCATGCGGCTGCCGATATAAAAATATCTTTTCATAACTGCCATTCGTTTTTTTATTCGTCATCGTCTGTTATATCTCCGCCACACGATCTCATCATCATCAGGGCATCAAAAGCGTCGTCACAGGAACCGGCCACCAGCGACAGAGCCTCTTCGGCCTCACGCTCCACCACATCGTTGTCGGTATATATACGGCCGTCTATCACGGCATAACACTGCCGGCCGGCCGACGGCACATGCCACACGGACACTGCCATGAGTATGGCCGCTGAAGCGGCTGCCGAAGTCAGAAGCATATTCAAACGCCGCATCACCGGCGACCGCGCGGCCATGTCCTCACTACTTCCGGCCGCCACAGTACGGTCCACGCCACGGCAGGCCGCCCCACAATTCGTCTCCCAGGCAAACAGCGCCTTGTACACCCGCCATTCTTCGGGAATATCAGCTGAGGAAACATCATTAAAATGTTGTCTCAGCAGCTGCTCTTCGGCATTGGTGGTATCGCCGTCGAGATATTTTTCTATCAGTATTCCTGTCTCCTCCTTTGTCATAATACTCTCGATGTTGTAATCCTTATAAACTCCTCACGTATCCTCCGCCGCGCCCTCGACAGGTTCTGCCTGAGGCTTTCGGACGTGCATCCCGTTATTGCCATTATCTCATCGGCCTCATATCCCTCCATTTCTTTCATCCTGAAGATGCGTGACTGCAATGGCGGCAGACCGTTTACAATATGTTCTATCAGCCGTACGTCGTCCGCCGCTTCGGCCCGTTCCTCTTCAGACGTGCCGCAAGGCATCACCGTCTGCACACTCTCGCGTTCGAGCCTGCACCGCCGCCAGCGGTCGTTGGCCTTGTTGCGCAGTATGGTCATGGCCAAAGCCTCAGGGTTGGCATGCCGGTCAAGCTCGTCGCGCATGCTCCACAGTCTGAGCATCACCTCCTGTACGAGGTCCTCGGCACTGCCGTCATCGCCTGTAAGCTGCCGTGCTCTGACCATCAGACGCATGCGTATCGGCAATATTTCACGGTTGAACGTATCTGGTTTCATATCTGTTTCTAATGACAAAACGGATATAACGGAAATTTGTGACATCGGAAACACGGTTTTTTTCAAAAAAACATCTGAATACGAACTATCTTTACTTTAACATATGTTAAGCGGCACTTGAATTGCGATTTCCGGCCAAGACCTTGAAATTCGCGATTTTTGGCTCAAACCGGAAGCGCTGACAGTCAACACGTTACGACAGCGTGACTTTGTCAAGAAAGCAGAGAGGGCCGTTTCGCATTGCAATAAGGCCGTTATTGCATTGCGAAACCGGCCTTATTGCAATGCGAAACGGCCGTTGCGGGAGTGCCGGGAGGCCCTTACGGCAAGAAAACAGTGCAGAAAACGTGTGTAAAGAAAGCAGAGAAGGCCTGACGGTTTTTCTATTTCACGAAAATTAAAATGCGTTTTTTTCAGAATAATATGTACATACCGCAACGTACGGAGAAGGAACTTTACGGTTTCGCCATCAATACATATCAATATGAAAGAAGCACCTCTTTTCAGACATAAAGACATATTCATGCAAGAAAGGCATTACATTCATGCAAGAAAGGCATTACATTCATGCAAGAAAGACATTACATTCATGCAAGAAAGGCATTACATTCATGCAAGAAAGACATTACATTCATGCAAGAAAGACATTACATTCATGACACAAAGGCATGTCTTTACGTAAGTCGGTCTATAGAATCAAACTACATTATCGTCCGGACATAGGATGGATGCGCCTTGAATGAACGCGCCCCGACGGGGCAACGAGCACATAGCCCAGGGTAGAGCGCAGCGGCACCCTGGAATTCAAACATCGCCAATCCCCGCGCCCTGCAAGGGCAAAAGCATAAAAATATATGTAATATAAAAATTGTAAGTATCTGATAATTAATGCTTTTGCCCTTTCAGGGCGAATGCGTGCAATCGTGTAGTTCCCAGGGTGCCGCTGCGCTCTACCCTGGGCTATGTGCTCGTTGCCCCGTCGGGGCGCGTTCATTCAAGGCGCATCCATCCTATTGTCCGGACGATAATGTAGTTTAATTTTGTTGACTAACTTATGATAATTAATTTTGAATACCTACTTACAATATGTCTTTATGCCAGGAAAGTCAGCAGGTCAACCCTCTGTTATATAGAATATGTGGAAATGTTAAAAAAGAAATTTCGACGCAAAAACACAGAAAAACATTTGTATGGGCGCCTATTTTGTATTACCTTTGCGGTGTACTATTACAGTAGTACACCGCAAGCCGCCAATCCGTAGCGCCTGCGACAGCTTCGGTCAAGACACGACAAACGAAACAACAATATAAAAACGACACATATATGATTGAAATCAACAACATCAGCTTCAAGTATGTCAGCCTCCGCGGCCTGCCATTCCTCAAGTCTGACACTGCAAGGCACGGTGACAACATCTTCGAGAACTTCAGCATGACGCTGAACGAAGGCTGCGTCTACGGACTGCTCGGCAAGAACGGCACAGGCAAGTCGACACTGCTCTATATCATAAGCGGACTGCTCAGCCCGCAACATGGCACAGTGAAAATGGATGGCGTGGAGACACGGCTGCGCCGCCCCGAGATGCTCCGCGAGATGTTTATAGTGCCCGAAGAATTCGACCTGCCACCGGTATCGCTCGACACGTATGTGAAAATGAACGCCCCGTTCTACCCCAACTTCAGCCGAGATGTGCTCGACACGTGTCTTCGCGACTTCGAGCTGCCGCTCTCAATGCAACTGGGCAAACTGTCGATGGGACAGAAAAAGAAGGTATACATGAGCTTTGCACTGGCCGCCGGCACACGACTGCTGCTGATGGACGAGCCGACAAACGGACTGGACATACCGTCAAAGAGCCAGTTCCGCCGCGTGGTGGCCAACTGCATGACAGACAGCCGCACTGTCGTCATCTCCACACATCAGGTACACGACGTAGAGCAATTGCTCGACCACATCCTGATGATAAACCGCCGCGAAGTGCTTCTCAATGCCTCCGTGGCCGACATATGCTCGCAATATTCGTTCGAAATACGCCAGCCCGGAGCCGCCGACAGCGATGATGTCCTGTATGCCGAGCCGTCGCTTCAGGGCAACTCCGTGATAGCACGACGGAACGAGGCATCGCCCGAGACACCGCTGAATCTCGAGTTGCTGTTCAACTACGTGAACCGGACGGACAACAATCAAGAACCGGAATGAAAACGCGGAATGAAATCCGACAATCAACAGCAAACAAATAAAACAACGACAATGGAAAATTTGAACACCAAGCGCCTCTGGCTCACGGCAAAGTGGGACGCTACAACAAACTGGAAATCGTCTGTAAGGATAATGGCCGGCATGACTTTCGGGCTGCTCATACTGTATACAGTACATTTTCTGAACATGCTCAACGTCATGTATTCTCCCGACTATATCACCAGTCAGTACAGGTCAATGGCGATAGAGACCAATATCAGCTTCATTGTATTCATGGTGGCGGGGGCAAGCCTTATATTTGCCAACATGAGGACAAAACAACAGCGCATCGCCTTCTGTATGCTGCCGGCATCCAATGCCGAAAAATATATTGTGCGCTGGCTGTGGGCCACGGTGGGATTCGCGCTGATATTCATATGTGCATCGGTGGCGGCCGATCTGATACGTATTGTGATATGGTGGATAGCCGGTTACGGATATACCGGCTCGGTGGTGGCGACAGGTACGGGCATATTATACGAGTCCGTATGTAATGTATTGGCCAACTGTGGAACGGCACACACTGGCGACTCCATACATGCCTTGAAGCAGAAAGAGAATTATGCCATAATGACGTACTGCATTTCATTCTGTGTGATGGCGCATTCATTCTATATTCTGGGCGGCACACTGTTCCGACGCAATGCCTGGCTGCTCACTACGCTCACAGCCATAGTGCTGGCCATAATACTGCTGCATACCGGCAACTTCCCGTTTATAGACGGGACACTCTTCGGGCGCAGATGTAGCATCGAACAGAAAATCATGGCATTATACATATTGTCCGGCATATTCGCAATGCTCTCTGTGGTATTCTACATAGTGAGCTGGAAACTGTTCAGACGCATGCAGGTAATCAACGACAGAACCATCAACCTATGACGACATTCAGCAACGACAAGGCCATATACCTGCAGATGGCCGACCGCCTGTGCGACGAGATTCTGGCCGGCCTCTACGGTGACGACGACCGCATACCGAGCGTCCGCGAATATGCCGTGCTGCTGCAGGTGAACACCAACACGGCCGTGAAGGCGTACGACGCTTTGGCACGCGACGGCATCATCTACAACCGCCGCGGCCTTGGCTACTTCGTGTCCGCAGGCGCACGCGACACCATCATGCAGGCACGCCGCAGGGAGTTTATGGAGCAGACACTGCCCGACGTGTTCCGCCGTATGAGACTGCTGGGGATTGGCATAGACGAGGTGGTAAAGCGGTGGGAGTGACGGCAAGGATGCACGGCCAAAACCTGAGCGGGCCGATTAGATTGCGAAGTTTTTACAACTTAATCGCAACTTTTCAGCCACCACACCCGTCTAATGCAATAAAAACATCTCCGTCAATCAAGATGCACAGAAGCAAAATTACGTATTTTAGTATTAACAAAATATAAAATGGGGGGGGTAAAATACCGACAGTATATTTTCAATACAAAGTATTACCTTTGCAACGGAAATGAATGTTCTCGTCGACCCTGATGGACGAAACGAGCTTTCCCAGACTTTGCCACGGCGAGAAAACTGAAAATTAAATTCAACATATAAACAATAAAACAAAAATTATGGATTTATGGAAAGCGTTTTGACTCTCCGCGATGTCAACAAGACCTATCACGGCGCACAGCCTCTACACGTGCTCAAAGGCATAAACCTCGACATATGTCGCGGAGAGTTTGTATCGATAATGGGCTCGTCGGGTTCGGGCAAGTCCACACTGCTCAACATTCTTGGCATACTCGACAACTACGACTCGGGCGAATACCGTCTCGGCGGACAGCTGATATGGAACCTGAGCGAAAGGCGGGCGGCGGAATACCGCAACCGCATGATTGGATTCATCTTCCAGTCGTTCAATCTCATATCGTTCAAGACAGCAGTGGAAAACGTTGAGCTGCCGCTGTTCTATCAGGGCGTGAGCCGCCGCAAGCGCCATCAGATGGCAATGGAATATCTCGACCGGCTGGGACTGGCGCAATGGGCGGGACATTATCCTAACGAACTGTCGGGCGGACAGAAGCAGCGTGTGGCCATAGCACGCGCACTGATAACACAGCCGCAGATTATCCTTGCCGACGAACCGACCGGAGCACTCGACTCACGGACGAGTGTGGAGGTGATGCAGCTGCTGAAACAGCTCAACGAGGAGCAGGGCATCACGATAGTGGTGGTGACGCACGAAAGCGGCGTGGCCAACGAGACAAACAAGATAGTACACATCAAGGACGGACTGATAGGCAGCATAGAGGAGAACAACGACCACCATGCATCGCCTTTCGGCATGGGAGGAGTGATGAAATGAAAGACATATTCACCGAAATATGGGCAACCGCCCGACGCAACAAACTCCGCACGGCACTCACAGGCTTCTCCGTGGCATGGGGCATATTCATGCTGATATTCCTGCTCGGCGCCGGCAACGGGCTGATAAACGCACAATTGCAAAGTTCCGACCGCTTCCTTACCAACTCGATGATGGTGTTCGGCGGTTGGACATCAAAACCGTACGACGGACTGAAAGAGGGCCGGAAAATAAGTCTCAACGAAAAGGACATGACGAGCACCGGATGCCTGTTCGCCGACAATGTCGACAATGTCGGGGCATCACTCAGCCAGTATGGTGTGACAATGAGCTTCGGAAACCAATATGTAAATCCTGACCTGGCAGGAGTATACCCCAACCACTTCGAGATAAACAAACGCGAACTGCTGTACGGACGCTTCATAAACAATATCGACATACGCGAAAGGCGAAAGGTGGTGGTGGTGAACAAGGATCATGCAAAGGAGCTGATGCCGAAAGGATATGCCCGCCTCGTGGGGCGCCACGTCAACATCAACGGCACGGCATATAAGGTGGTGGGCATATACAAGCCCGACAAAAGCATGCAGGACAACGAAACGTTCACTCCGTTCACCACGATAAAGACCATATACGGCATGGGCGACGAGGTCGGCGACATCGAGTTTTCGTTTCACGGGCTGGTCACCGAGCAGCAGAACAAGGACTTTGAAGACCGATACCGCACCAAACTGAACACCAACCACCGTGCCGCTCCCGATGACAACAGCGCCGTATGGCTGTGGAACCGGTACATGGACAACATACAGATGAACACCGGCATAGGCATCATACGCACGGCACTGTGGATAGTGGGGCTGTTCACACTGCTCAGCGGCATTGTCGGCGTGAGCAACATCATGCTCATCACCGTAAAAGAACGCACCCGCGAATTCGGCATCCGCAAGGCCATAGGGGCCACACCTTGGTCTATCCTGCGGCTGATTATAGTGGAAAGTGTCATCATTACCACAATATTCGGATATGCCGGCATGCTCTGCGGAATAGCCGCCAACGAATATATGGATGCTACCATAGGGCACGAGAAAGTGGACACGGGGATGTTTGAGGCTACGATTTTCGCCAATCCTACAGTAGGACTGGATGTTTGTATCGAAGCTACGCTCGTGATGATAGCAGCCGGCACCATCGCCGGACTAATACCCGCACGCAAAGCCGCAAGGATAAGGCCGATAGAGGCGTTAAGGGCCGAATAGCAAACAATAATTCCATTAATCCCACAAAAAAACTCCCATAACAACAAAAAAATGAAACCCGACATAGATACATACAGGGAAATCATAGACACACTCACACGCAACAAGAGCCGCAGTTTTCTGACCGGCTTCGGAGTCTTTTGGGGCGTGTTCATGCTGATAGCCCTAATCGGAGGCGGCAACGGATTGAAAGAAATGCTGCAAAACAACTTCGCCGGATTTGCCACCAACTCGGCCATGGTATGGGCGCAACCTACCACCAAGGCGTACAAAGGTCTGAGCAAAGGCAGGCAATGGACAATGGTATACAAGGATGTAGAGCGGCTCAAACAGCACATACCGGAGATTGACAAGGCTTGTCCGCTGTTGTTCTCACGTGGCGACAATGCTGTGTTTGAAGACCGGTCGGCATCATGTAGCGTAAGAGGCACCACCCCTGACTACAGCAGCATTGCCGAACCGCAAATGCTATACGGCCGATACCTCAACGAGATGGACATGACGCACAACAGAAAGGTGTGTGTGATAGGCCGGAGAATATACAACGACCTTTTCCCGGGTGGCGGAGACCCTTGCGGCAAGGCCATACGCGTGAACAATATATATTACAATGTGGTGGGTGTGGACTGCTCGATGAGAAACATCAACATCGGAGGACGGGCCGAAAGAGCGATAGTACTGCCTATCACTGTGGTACAGAAAGCATACAACCGCGGCAACAGTGTCGACATCATTGCCGTGACGGCACGACCCGGTGTGACCATGAGTTCACTGACCGACCGCATGCGCGAAGTGGTGGCACGGGCTCATTCGGTTGATCCCTCCGACGAACAGGGCGTGGCTATATTCAACACCGAGGTGATGTTCATGATGCTCGACAATCTGTTCAACGGTGTGAACTTTCTGATATGGCTCGTGGGCATAGGCACACTGCTGGCCGGAGCCATCGGTGTGTCGAACATAATGATGGTGACCGTGCGCGAGCGAACCACCGAAATCGGCATAAGACGAGCCATAGGAGCCACACCGTCCAACATCCTGTCGCAAATATTGGCAGAAAGCATAGTGCTGACCGCTGTGGCAGGCATGAGCGGCATTCTGTTTGCCGTGACCATACTGCAGATGCTTGAACTGGGCACCACTACCGACGGGATTACCGCAGCAAGGTTTCAGGTTGACTTCCATACGGCCATATCCGCTGCCGCACTACTTACCATACTCGGTGGTATGGCCGGACTCGCCCCGGCATGGCGGGCCATGAGCATAAAACCTGTGGATGCCATGAGGGACGAGTAGATTTCCATCCCATTCCCTGCCATAAAAAGAAAAAACAACAAAAAAAACGACATCAATATGAAGAAGTATTCAAAACTGATTATCGCGGTCATCATCGCCTTGATTTTCATCGGAACATTCGTATTCCTCTATCAAAAGTCGCAGCCGAAACCTGTGGCCTACAACGAGTTTCTGCCCAAGAAAGGCGATATTGCCCGTACAACCATCATCACCGGCAAGATCGAGCCGCGCAACGAGGTAAGCATAAAACCGCTGATAAGCGGTATTATCACTGAAATAACGAAGGAGGCCGGAGTATATGTACAGGCCGGAGAAGTGATAGCCAAGGTGACAGTGATACCCGAGATGAGCTCGCTCAGTTCAGCCGAAAGCCGCGTGCGCATGGCCGAAATCAACCTGAAGCAAGCCAAGACGGACTTTGAGCGCGAAAAGAATCTGTACGACAAGAAGCTGGTCAGTGCCGAGGAATTTGACAAAGTGAGCCAGGCACTGCAACAGGCACACGAGGAAAAGATGGCGGCGGACGACGCCCTGCAGGTGGTACGCGACGGTGTGTCGCGCAGCAATGCCAATGCCAGTTCGACTCTGATACGCTCAACAATATCCGGAGTAATACTCGACATTCCTGTCAAAGTGGGCAACTCAGTCATACCGAGCAACTCATTCAACGACGGAACGACCATAGCGAATGTCGCAAACATGAACGACCTGATATTCAAGGGAAACATCGATGAGACCGAAGTGGGACAACTGAAAGAGAACATGCCGATGAAAATTACAATCGGAGCAATGCATAACACGAAATTCGACGCATCGCTGGAGTACATATCGCCCAAAGCCTTGGAAAACAACGGTGCCAACCAGTTTGAGATAAAGGCGGCCGTAAATATCGCAAACGGCAGAAACATACGTTCGGGATACAGTGCCAACGCCGAGATTGTGCTTGACAAAGTCACCGGAGTACTCACTCTGCCGGAAAGCGCCATCAACTTCGAAGGTGACTCGACATTCGTATACATAGTCAAAGGCAGCAGTGACAAGAAGACCTACGAGCGGAAGCCGGTAACAACAGGACTCAGCGACGGCGTGAACATAGAAATCAAGAAAGGACTGACGGCAAAGGACAAAGTGCGCGGCCCGCAGATTGTAGGAGAGGACGACAACAAATAATCACGCCAAATGATTAATCAAGGACAATATCAATCACGCAACAACAAACACACGAAGACAATCATGAGAATGAGCCATATAAAGCCGGTACTGTCACTGACACTCATGTTGGCCGCAACAGCCATGCCGGCACAACAAGTCAGGACTTGGACACTGAAGCAGTGCATCGACCATGCTCTGGAACACAACATTGGAATAAAACAACACGAGAACGAACGACGCCGGCAGGAACTTCAACTGTCTACAGCCCGAAACAGCAGGCTGCCAAACCTTGATGCCTCGGTAAGCCAGAATTTCTCGTTCGGCCGCGGACTGACGGCACAAAACACTTATACCAACACCAATACGAGCAGCACATCGTTCAGCATCGGAACGGGCATTCCGCTATTCACTGGCATGAACATTCCCAATACAATCAAGCTGAACCGACTGAATCTTGAAGCTGCCACGGCCGACCTCGAAAAAGCCAGAAACGACATAAGGATGCAGGTGGCACAGGCTTACGTGGAGATTCTCTATGCCATGGAGATTGCCGACGTGGCACAAAGACAAATCAGCATAGACTCAATGCAGACCGAAAGGCTACAGGCTATGGCAGACAACGGAAAGGCAAGTGAGGTGGAACTGTCCCAACAGAAGGCTACATTGGCACAAAGCCGATACACGGCTACACAGGCAGACAACAACATGAAGCTGGCTATACTTACGTTATCGCAGTTGCTTGAGCTGCCCACACCTGAGAATTTTTCCATCATCCGTCCCGAAACAGACAGCACTCCATCATCCGACGGGCACACTTCTACCTATACGGCAATACTGCCGTCGCCCGACGTGATATTCGCAGAGGCTTTAGAATCCAGACCGGAAATACAGGCTGAACAACTACGGCTGAAAGGCACGGAACGGAATATTGCAATTGCACGTTCGGCTCTCTATCCGCAGCTGTCACTCAACGCCGGACTGGGGTCCAACTATTACAAGACTTCCGGATTCAGAGCCGAGTCATTCTCCGAGCAGATGAAGAACAACTTCAGCCAATATATAGGGTTCAACCTGAGTATCCCGATATTCAACCGCTTTCAAACACGCAACAACATACGATCGGCCAAAATCAGCCGTGAGATACAGATGTTGCAACTGGACAACACCAGGAAAACACTATACAAGGAAATTCAACAGGTGTACTACAACGCCAAGGCTGCAGCAGCCAAATACAACAGCAGCAGCCAGACCAGACAAAGCAGCGAAAATGCCTTCCTGCTGATGACAGCGAAATACGAGAACGGAAAAGCCGCCATAACAGAGTTCAACGAGGCAAAAAACAACTATCTGAAAGCCGAAAGCGACCTGACACAAGCACGATACGAATATATGTACCAAACGGCTCTTCTCGATTTCTACCGCGGACATGAACTCGGGTTTTAACTGCAAACGGAATTGACGTTACAACAGATATATATAAAAAACGAGCGTTTTCGTTAAGCCAAATGAGCAATGCCAAACTTGTTTGGGCATTGCCATGGCGAGAAAACGAGGGATGAAATCCGAATGTTTGTTACCATAATATAAAGACATAATCCAGTCTATTATTCATAAACAATTGCGGCGGATCCTTTGTGAAAAGAGTCCGCCGCTAAATCTATATGAATACCGGATTATGCAATACTAAAATGTCTATCAATTATTATATGGCACTACATATAATTGAAGATAAAAATCCCTTTGGCCTGTATATTCATTCATTAACTCTGTCATTGGCATTTGATACTTATCACCAGCTTGAACTGATGTGCAAATAACTTCACCAAGTTCAATTGTCCAATCTTCTTGAAAAGCATTATATAATATAACCTTATAATCTCCAAACTTAAGATATGGCGCAATATCAATCTCTACAGTCATATACCATCTTTCATTCTGTATCAACATATCCTTTGACGGTATACTAAAGGTCATCATTCTATCATAATTGAAAGATCCACCTAAACATTGTGATTGCGAATAATAATCTACATTATAACTCCCTATCAAAGGTGGGTTGTATGCATCATCACCAAAATAACTATACAATATGATTCTTGAAAAAGAAACCAAACCAACACAATCTGTCATTGATGGAGAATATGTAACACATAAATGGAAATTAACATCTTCATATTTCTCTTCTACACTACGTGTGCTTTCTTGCATCGGACTATGTTTGGTTCTCATATCAAAATCATAATCATCTTGAGAAGAACATGAATATAATGATACGACTATAATAAACAATAAGAATAAAAGTTTTTTCATATCTATATTTTTAAAAATAAAGGGTTTACGTTACATTTCATTATTAACGCAAACCCTCTTTTTATTATTCTGCAAATAAGATTATTTCACCATCACCTTACGTGTCTTAACCGTTCCGTTGGCGTAAACCTCCTTCACGATGTTGATACCCTTGGCGGCACGGCTTGTCTTGACACCGTTGATGCTATAGATCTCAGTACGTACTATCTCGCCACAAGCCTCCTTGCTGTCGGTGATTTCCTCAATACCATTTACGCCCTGTGATTTCTCACCGTTGTTCATGATAATAATGTCAAACACCATCACGCTTGAGAAGTCGGCCTGAAGCTTTACAAATACTTTTTCAGTTCCCTCGTATCCGATGACACTCTTCTTGATATAACGATAATTCTTGCTGAATGTCACAGAATCAACCTTTGTCCAGTTGTTCACATCAGTAGTATCTGTCGATACATATATATCTGCACGGGGAAGGTTATTGGAACTACCGTTACCTACAAATGTAACAACATCAAACGGACCTTGGAAAGCCTCAGTGCTCTCAATAGAGCAAGAGTACGGATCGCCATGCACACCGTCGCTCTTGTACGGATTTCCAAACTGGATATTATAGCTTGACGCACCGAAGTCCAAAGCGGTCTCTCCGCGATAACGCTTGGCATCGTTAGAGTTATCTACATCAGCTACCGGACCGTTGTTCTCCCACAATGCGCCCTGACCATAGCTCTTGAACTCCCATCCCTTACCGGGATTCCATAAAGTAAGTTTGTTGGCCGGACCGTCGACAACAATGTATGTAGAGTCGGTCACACCGTCTGAAGCTTTTCCAGTCTCCTCATGTGTGTTATAGAACGGGTATCCATTTTTCTTTCCCTCTGTATAATAGAATGTCTTGCTCTCACCGTTAGACCAGTCTGCTCTGTTGGCATCAAAATGAGAAACCACGTCGATACGTATCTCCTTACCCTGCACAAATATATCTTTAGTAATGCACTCCGACTGCTTTTTATCTCCAAGTTCACCTGTGAATGCAGTGAGGGTGGTATAGTTCTTTATCTCGATAGGCTCGGTATAGATGGTAGACTCGTTGGCTTTGTTGCTACCTGCGATGTTGTAGTATATGATGGCATCCTCTTCGGTTGTGCTGAGAGTTACAACAGTCTTGCCCTCCTGCTGCTCAACAGAGAATATAGGTGAGGCCGTAGTAGTGTATATAGCCACAACTGAATCACCCACAAGACTGGCATCATATCCGTTAGCATAAGCAATCGCCTTTACTACAGTGTTCTCAGATGAAATATTGAACGGCTCAGTATAAAGAGTGCTTGCTGATGTCGGTTCGCTGCCATCTGTCGTATAATAGATCTCTGCACCTTTTGTAGAACAGCTTATTGACACGTCGGTACTCAAATTCTTGAAACTATAAGTGAACACGGGAGTAGCAGCAAGCGTAACATCTTGCTTTGAAGAATTGAGAATCTTTACAGCATTACCCATCAGGTCAACAAAACTACCGGCAAATGATGTATTCTCCGCACCGTATGACAGGAGCATATAAGCATTGCGAGATGGATTGTGAATATGCGATATGACAGCGTCACCAGCCGTTGCCAACACGCGGTCGTCTGCGAAATAGGTTCCTTCCGGTATAGTGACACCGGTCACACCACCATCTTCAAAAAAGACCAGATTGCCATTCTCATCGATATAGTTGTCACTTGAACTGCTTGGCTTGAACAAATCATGCTCACGGAACACCTCTGGGATGTTTATAATATTGGTAGCCGTAGAAATGACATCGCCCAACTCCCACGCCTTATAAAGATTGGGATTGAGATTAAGCATCGGCACATATGCTATTGAACTTTTCACAGCTTCCAATCCAACCTCGCTGCCGCTAAGCATCGGACTTACCACAACAACGTTGTATTGTCTGAGAGCCAGGGCGTCAATGGCTTGAGTAGCATCAATAACCTCGATTGTCACATTTTTGAAGTTCTCATTGTTCATAAGGACGTCATAGTAAGGTTCTTCAGATGCATTTCCCATTGCAGAACTGTATATATAAGCCAATCTGGCATTCTCCAGCTCCGGCATATCCTCAACCACTTCAATATAATACAAGTGGCAACCATCGGTGTTCTGAATCTGAATATCGTATGTACCGTCGGCATTAGGCGCATCTTTCAAATCAACAGGAACCTCCCATTCCTGCTCGGTATACGTCTTAGGTACCGAAACATCCTCACCCGCAGGCGACTTCAACTTTGTGCCACTTGTGCCATGGCCCACATACAAATTCACGCCGCGTGCCTTGGTAGTGTTATGGCTCTCCACACCCATCTTAATCTTGGCACCGGCCTTTACGCCCGGAATGATGAAATAGTTTTTCGTCTTGCTGCCCAGCCACAGATACGAAGCACCTTGATAAGGGCCGAAACCACTACCTGAAAGAGAAGACACGTCGCCATAGTTCACGGCAATGGCCAACGAGCGACTTGTGGTGTTAGTATAGAGTAGTCCGTTCAGTTCTGCAATAACTTCTCCATTGGCTGTAAGCGTTGTTCCTTCTGCCGTACCGGAAGCGGTAACCTCCCAAAAGCAGTTGTCCCTTGAAAGGTCTGTAGGTCCCTTGTCAATATCTGTTGCCTTTTCTATGTCCGACCAGTCCGCACCGGCCTTAAGATTTGCCACCGTTGCCGGACTCCAGTTGCGGAAATCCCACTTGCGGTTCTCTGCCGTAGCAGTGAGCGACTGCATGGCCAGCAGTGCACCACCGATTAAAGTTAAAATCTTTTTCATTCTCAATTGTTTTTTAGTTACTGATAATATATTTGAATCTTTAGTATTTAGAACAAAAGGAGTGTATTACCAATCAATAATACACTCCTTTGGATTATACCTTAAGAATTATTTCACAATAATCTTCTTTGTCTTCACAACACCGTTGGCATAAACTTCTTTCACGATATTGATACCTTTAGCAACTTTGTCAAGCTGTGTACCATTGATGCTGTAAATCATAGTGCGTACCACATTACCTGCTGCGGCAGCATTACTATTTACAATCTCTATACCGGTAACGTTGGCAATGTATTCCTTGGAGAGTTCACCCTCATTCTTGATGAATATGTCAAAAACACCAACGCTGTTACTAGCACATACCTTTACAAACACCTTGTCTGTTCCTTCATAACCAAGAACCGTGTTCTTCCATAAACGTCCAGTTGTACTTGTCTTCAGTTCACCAAGCTCAGTCCAATTACCGCCCAAGGTATCTGTGGTGACATATACATAAGCAGCAATATTACCACCATTCTTTGCTGTATTCGCTATATTTGCCACGACATCGAACGGTCCTTGGAATGCCTCTGTACTCTGAATGCTTCCTGTATATGAAGGATTCTTTGTACCGAAAGAGTTTGTTGTGCTGCTGCTTCCAAATGACAAACAAGAACTTGTTGCGTTCACATCGTCATCCAATGCTGTCTCGGGATTGTATCCGCTACCGTCACCAACATTGTGGGTGCAACCGTTGTTCTGCCAAAACACAGCCTGTGCCTCTGTACGAACCTCCCAACCCTTGTTCGGATTAACCCAAACTACAACATTAGCCGGCTCGCATACAAATATATCATCACCGGTTTCAGGATCTGTTGTCTGTTCTATTACATTATCTGAATAGTAAGCATGACCGTTCTTTCCATTATAATAAGTCGGATTTGCACCGGCTGGAGCCCAATCTGCCTTGTTTGCATCCATGTGCGAAACAATATCGATGCGCACTTTCTCATTCTTCACAACGATATCCTTTGATACCGGTTCCGATGCCAGATAATCGCTGTATGCCGCAGTAAAGGCCGTAATTGTCTGATGACGTGTCAGAACGATTGGCTCGCTATATATTTCAGATCTTTCAATCTCGCTGCTTCCTGTGATATTATAGTATATAACCTCACCTTCATTAGCAGGAATAAGTGTCACTTCGGTTGCACCGTCCATCTCATTGCAAGAGAAAGAAGGCGCCTTGGCCAATTCATGAATCTCAACCTTGGCCTCCATAACGTCACTCACTGAATATCCGTCGGCCATAGATATTGCTTTAACTACAACATCCTTAACGTCAACAACAAACGGCTCTGTAAACTCAGTGCTATTCAATGTAGGCTCGCTACCGTCGAGAGTATAATAGATTCTTGCTCCTTTAGTAGAGCAACGCAAAGTAACGGTAGTGGAGAAGTTTGAAAAATCCTGAACCATAGACGGCTTGCCCGACTTGGTGACCTCTGTCTTTGTACCGGCAACGGTCAATACGGCATTGCTCATCAGTTGGGGGAAATTTTCAGCCAAATCACCATAAGGGAATGTATATGGTAAAAGCATATACGCATTGCGGTTGGCATTGTGCACATGGATTGCATTTACGCCGTCAGCCTTGGCCCACACACTGTCATTTGCAAAATATGTTCCGGCAGCCGCTTCGTAACCGCGGATAGCTGCAGACTCAAAAATAGCCAATTTACCATCGGCAACAAAAGAGTTACCATCAGCATCAGTAAACATATCGGCCTTAGATGCCTTATCTCCAACGGTAAGAATATTGGTGTTGGTTTCCCGAGCTGCACCATATCCCCATGCTTCATAAAGATCGGGGCTGAGATTGAGCATAGGAACATATGCAATGGCACTCTTTATAGTATTGATGTACGGGTTTGTACTATTGATGGCACTGCTTACCACAACCGCATTATAATACTGTAATGAATCGACTGTAACATCGGCAGGGTTGCCGGCAACATCAATAGCTACAATATCAGCGGCTTCGAGTTCCAAAGACAACATATTCACGAGTACGTCATAATTGGGGTCGTTTTCACCGAATTCATATCCCGGATAGCTTGAGTCATAAAGATAGGCCACCTGCTTCTTGTCGGTTTGAGGATTATCCCCCTCATCAATTTGGATTAAAGATATGTCAAGACCTCCTTCAGGAGAGGCTGTGATCGCGACATCAAGAGAATCACCCTCAAGACCTTCTATTTCATCCTTGACTTTCCACACAAGAGTATAATCGCCACGCTCATCGCGTCCCTCTGCCTCAAGATTCCATCCTAAACAGATACCATTCTCTGGTCCAGATACATACTCCATATTAGCATCACCCTTGAAACCACGATTCGGAGCATCACCATTAGCACTTCTTGCTTTCATCGTGATAGTTTGACCGGGAGCCACACGCAATATCAATGATTCATTCTTACGAGACATACGGAATTTATTGGAACCTATAATATAGTTCTTATTCTTGGAAAGTCCTCCGGTACCGAACTTAATACCTCTAAGTTCTTCTATTATAACGTTATTTGCCATCAGTTCACCAGACATTTTTGCTTGATCTACAGCCTGTTTGAACGTGCCATCTCCGTTATTTTCAACACTCCAATTCGGGTCAGCCACAAGATTTTCCAAAGTGGCATCACTGATTCCCTTTGTAAAATCCCATGTCTTACGCTGCTGTGCATTGATGCAAAGAGCAAACGCAAAGAGCATGGCAAAAGATAAAAGTTTCTTCATAAAGTAATTGTTTTTTTATTTATAATTTTTGATATTTAGAATACTGATTTGCACACTCCAAGAGCCAATCATTATGATTTGGTTTCAAAATTATAGTAGTTTGAGTGCAAAGATATACAAAAACCATGAACAAACGGACAAACCCAATCCTTGTTTTTTGCTTTTTCTCTTTGTTTTTTGACAGTACGCAAAGATACGGATATAATAAATCCTCAAAATGGCGCAACAATCCTGTTATCTCGCTGATTTTACGTAAATTTCCTCTAAAGAAAAAAAATAATTTCTTTATTATGCCAGTGTAAAAACTCGTGCTTTTTATGTACTTTTGCAACCATGAAACTTAAGTTTACGTGTAACATGAAGCGTATTCTCACCACATATATAATAATGTGTGGCATAGTGCCCTTCACCATGGCACAACAGCGCCACGGCAACGGATTGGACGACATATTGCAATACACCCCATACGCCACCGTACTGACCCTGAAAGCCTGCGGCGTGGACAGCAGGAACGACTGGCCCCATCTTGCCGTCAATACAGCCATGTCGTTCGTCATGTCGGCAGGCATCACCTATTCTCTGAAACACACCGTACGCGAATGGCGTCCCGACCATAGCGACCGGCGGTCTTTTCCATCCGGACACGCCACCTTTGCCTTTGCCGGGGCTACCGTGCTGCACCATGAGTTCGGCCATGTTTCGCCATGGATAAGCATAGGTGGATATTCCGTGGCCACACTCACAGCTGCAGACCGCGTGCGACGCGACCGGCACCATTGGTACGACGTAGCGACAGGAGCCGCCGTGGGAGTGCTGTCCACAGAGCTGACCTACTTTGTCACCGACCGCCTTTTCCCGCGGCTTTCGCGCAAAGGCGACATGAAAATGGCTTTCACCGGCAATACCCTCGACGTGTCGGTGAGATTCTGAAAACAAACATTTCGCATCCTAAATACCCCGACGCATACTGTTTTTGACAAAGAAGTGTTACCTTTGCAGACAATATAAAAAAAACAACTAATCACAAGTTATGAGAAAACATATTAAAACAATAGCCGCAGCCATGGCGTCACTCCTCGTCATGCAGACAGCTCAGGCCCAAATACCTGACGGCTACTATGCTTCACTGAAAGGTAAAAAAGGAGCAGAACTGAAAACGGCAGTACACGAAATAATCAAGAAAGCCGATGTTCTCGACTATGGTTCAGGAACAGGACACACCTGGGAGGGCTTCTACTCCACCGACCGAATGGACAACGGACAGGTGGTAGACCGGTACAGCAACGACATACGGTATTTCGGGAAAAGCGGATCAGTGATAAGCGGAATGAACATCGAGCACTCATTTCCCAAAAGCTGGTGGGGAGGAGCCCAGAACCAGGCATACAAGGACTTATACAACCTCATGCCATGCGAACAGAAAATAAATTCTTCAAAGTCGAACTATCCGATGGGCAAGGTTACTTCCGTCAAGACCGACAACGGCTGCACACGCATCGGAACCGGCAACGAGGGTTATCAGCTGTGGGAACCGGCCGACAAATGGAAAGGCGACTTTGCACGCGGATATATGTACATGGCCACCGCCTACCAGCAATTCTCATGGAGCGGCACACAGGCATTGCAGATACTCCAGAAGGGCAGTTATCCCACGCTGCGCAAATGGGCATATACTCTATATATGGAGTGGGCACGGAAAGACGCTGTCGACGCTCTGGAGGTTGAACGCAACAATGCCGTAAGCCGCATCCAAGGCAACCGCAACCCGTTTGTCGACTTCCCCAACCTGATGGAATACATCTGGGGCGACAGCATCAACTATGCCTTCAACCCCGAAACGACATTGTCCACATCGGGATATGGCGGAGGAGGCAGCGTCACACCCGACCCCGAGCCAACGGAAACCATGATATACGAGGCTATGTTCACCGACAACTCCGGCAACTGCACCGCCGAGACCGTCAACGGCCCCTACGCAGGATTTGAAGTATGGAAACGTGACAGCCAGTACGGGTGGAAAGGAACGGCGTTCTCACAGAATACCGCCCATGCCGCCGAGGCCACACTGACCACACCGGAAATAGACCTCACCGGCTGCTCACAAGCAACATTGTCGTTTGAGCACGCTGTCAACTACTGCAACAATCCGTCGGAGATTCTGTCGGTAGAGGTGGCATGCAACGGACAGACCGCAAAACTGTCCGGATTCACATGGCCCGCCGGCAACAACTGGACATTCAGAGAGTCTGGCGACATCTCGCTCAACAGCTATGCAGGCAAGAAGATAAACATCGTTTTCCGCTATCGCAGCACATCGGTCCAGGCAAGTACATGGGAAATCAAACAAATGACCGTGAAAGGCATAAAGACCTCCACCGATATATCAGCCCCGACAATCGCAAATGACGGGTATCCTGATTTTTCACGTCCATACAAGGCATACACACTCGACGGTAAACCTGTAACCGATATCCGTAAACGGGATTTCATAATAATAAACCAAGACGGGAAAACATGGAAACTGAAAGTAGAGCCTTAAGGCAAAGACATAATGAGAAGACAAGACCATGACGGCCAAGGCTTAAAAAGAAACAAAAAAAACAGGATGTGGCAATCGCCACATCCTGTTTTTATTATATCATAAACGATATGTCCATTCTTGTCAGTTAGCCTCGGGAGCCTTGTCAATAAGATCCATAAACTGGTCGAGCTTGGGAGTGATGATAATCTGAGTGCGGCGGTTGCGCGTACGACCGACCTCGGTGCCGTTGGATGCCAACGGATTATATTCACCGCGGCCACCGGCTGTGAGGCGCTTGGGGTCAACACCATAGTGTGTCTGAAGATACTGTACTACGCTCGACGCACGCAGACAGCTCAGGTCCCAGTTGTTACGTATATTCTGACGTGAGATAGGCACGTCGTCCGTATTTCCCTCCACAAGAACGTCATAGTCCTTATAGTCCATGATAATCTTTGCGATTTTGCTCAATGTCTCGGCCGCACGGTCGTTTATCTCGTAGCTGCCACTCTTATACAACATATTGTCGGCCAGCGAGATATACACAACACCCTTGAGCACCTGCACGTCAACCTCTTTCATCTCTTCACGGCTCAAAGAGCGTGTCAGATTGTTAGTAAGCACCATGTTGAGCGAGTCGCTCTTGCTCTTCACTTCAACAAGGTGGCGGATATACTGATTTGACTCGTTTATCTGATCCACCAATTTCGATATGTTCACCGTTGTCTGGTTGCTTGCCGTAAGACTCTTGTCAAGGGCCTGCTGCAATGCGGCCGCACCTTTCTTCTGCACTTCAAGCTGATCTTCAAGGCTTGCCACACGGGATCTGCTCGCAGCCAACTGTTCTTTGGCTTCCTGATAATTGCGTGACAGTTCCTTAATCTCTCCTGTCAATTCCTTGTTTTCGTTCTGACAACCCTCAAGGGCTTTCTTGCTCACACAACTGCTCATAAACAAACAGCCGGCAGCCATAGTAATCAAAAATAATCTTTTCTGCATAATTGTGTATATCTGTTATTATTATTATTTTCCGCACATTTATATACATTTCCGGCAACATGCCTGCATCATAGCCATTACACCGGCAAGGTATGTACGTTTGCAAAATTATATATATGACGTCATATATAACTTAAAGTAACAGCCAATTAAAGTATTTTAACCTCAAAGGCGTGTCATTATACAATATTCACACCTTTTAGCGGAATGGTAACGACTGAAAATTACATATATGGCAGTATTCTCACAAAAAACAAAGGGCATTGTCATTCCCTGTCTTCATAAAGACATAAGAGTCAGACTTGCCCTTCACATTTTTTCGTCAAACTCAGACTTCCTCAAAAAAAGCCAGAATCTGCCATATGCATCCTCTCTCATAAATACTGCTTGAATATCATTTGCATCTTTGCGTTCAGTTTCGAATGCTTTATAGCCCACACCGAATTCTGTTGCCTTATATTTTTGGGCAACAAGTTTGAATCGCGTAACTTACGCAGAAAAGCTCTTAAGGGCTCCCCTGGATACACAAGATCATCAATCATCACTCCGGCACGTTCCAACTCATGGTTGGCCTCAATGTCGCTGATTTCAATTTTGCCCACACGCATCATGTAAGCGTCGAGGCAACTCTGGATTTGTTGTACATTAGGACTGTTGAACATAAGTATTTCTTTTAGGGTTAAACATAAGTAAGCTACCGCAAATATAGTGTTTTTTTCGTATCGTTGTTATTCCGACAACGTTTTTTGGGACAAAATTAACAATAAAGAAGAATTTTAGAACAAAATGCTAACACAAATCACCATAAAAGTTATAAAAAGAAAGAATAACAATTAATTATATTACAAATTAACACAAATAAAGATTGTCTAAAGAGTGTTATGGAATGTTTTAAGATCATCGTGCTTTCCAACATGAAAAATCGGCCATTGCTTAACAACTAATTTTACCAATCGTTTCGTCATTCTCCACAGAAACGTTATAAATCACAACAAAAAATTTGGCTATTCACAAAAATCTCCGTATCTTTGCACCCGTTATGCGCTTGTGGCGAAATTGGTAGACGCGCCAGACTTAGGATCTGGTGATTTCGGTCGTGTAGGTTCGAGTCCTATCAGGCGCACAACGAATAAGGAAAAGGCTTCGCAGTAAGAAATCACAGTCATGAACACCTTTTCCTTTAAGAAGCAACCGTGATTTATCATTTTTACCATCACCCCTTTCCTCCCACAATCTTCTTGATATCATTCAGTTTATTGAGAGCCTCAACCGGTGTAAGGTTGTTGATGTCAAGCCCGAGAATCTCATCGCGAATCTGGCACAATACAGGATCATCGAGCTGAAAGAACGACAGTTGCATGCCATCGTGTGCATCACCGATGGTTGCGGCAGGCTTGCCTGATGCCCCAACCGACGCATTGTCGGCCTCAAGCTGATGAAGTATAACATTGGCACGTTTCACTATACTCTTTGGCATGCCGGCTATATCGGCCACATGTATACCAAACGAGTGTTCCGAACCGCCACGCGTAAGCTTACGCACAAAGATAACCTTGTCACCGGCCTCCTTCACACTAACATTATAGTTCTTTATACGCTTGAAGTTTTTCTCCATCTCGTTCAGTTCATGATAGTGTGTGGCGAACAGCGTGCGGGCACGGGCCCTTCGATTCTCATGCAGATACTCCACGATGGCCCATGCTATGCTGATGCCATCGTAGGTAGACGTGCCACGGCCAAGTTCGTCGAAAAGCACAAGCGAGCGCGGCGATACATTGTTGAGAATGTTCGATGCCTCAGTCATCTCAACCATAAAGGTTGACTCGCCCAATGAGATATTGTCACTTGCCCCCACACGTGTGAACACCTTGTCCACCAAACCAATCCGCGCACTTTCGGCCGGCACGAAACAGCCCACCTGAGCCATCAGTACTATCAAGGCCGTCTGACGCAGCAGGGCCGACTTACCGGCCATGTTCGGACCGGTGATTATCATTATCTGCTGTTTCTCACTGTCCAGGTATATGTCGTTGGGCACAAACTGCTCACCGGGCGGCAACTGTGTCTCTATGACCGGATGGCGGCCCTGACGTATGTCTATAATGTCTGTCGAGTCTATCCCGGGACGTATATATCCATGTTCCTCGGCCGACTTGGCAAACGACAGCAGACAGTCGAGACGTGCTATAATGTTGGCATTGATCTGAATCTGCGGTATAAACTCCTGCATGGACATTATCAGCTCATTGAAAAGCCGAGCCTCAAGCGACAGAATCTTGTCTTCGGCACCAAGTATCTTCTCCTCATATTCCTTCAGTTCCTGAGTGATATAACGCTCGGCATTGGCCAAAGTCTGCTTTCGCACCCAATCCTTCGGCACACGGTCCTTGTAGGTATTGCGCACTTCGAGATAATAGCCGAACACGTTGTTGTAGCCTATCTTCAGACTGGCAATGCCCGTCTGCTCCGTCTCACGTTCCTGTATACGCATAAGATAATCCTTGCCGCTGTATGCAATATTGCGTAGCTCGTCGAGTTCGGCACTCACGCCGCTGCATATCACTCCGCCACGGTTCACCATCTGCGGCGCATCTGGCTCCACCTCGCGCTCTATACGGTCGCGCAACGACTCACACAGGTTGAGTTGCTCGCCCACCCGCTTGAGAACGTCGTTGCCGGCATACAGACAGGCTGTCTTTATAGGCATCACGGCCTGCAGAGCCGTTTTCAACTGAACCACCTCACGCGGCGAAACACGTCCCGTAGCCACTTTCGAAATGATGCGTTCAAGGTCACCCATACGATGCAACTGCTCGTCTATACACTGTCGGAAATCAGGCTCACGAAAGAAGTAATCCACAATATCGAGACGGTCTGTTATAGGACGCTCGTCCTTCAGGGGAAACACCAGCCACCGGCGCAACAACCGGCCCCCCATTGGCGACACCGTACGATCCATCACATCAAGCAACGATGCCCCGTCATCCTGCATCGCACTGAGCAGTTCCAGGCTGCGTATGGTGAATTTATCGAGTCGCACGTAGCGCTCTTCCTCTATACGGGTTATGGCCGTGATATGGCCTATCTGTGTGTGTTGCGTGAGTTCGAGATACTGCAATATTGCCCCTGCGGCAATGATTCCGTTCTGCAGATGGTCCACTCCGAATCCTTTCAGGTTTTTCACACCGAAATGGCGCAGCAGCTTCTGCCGTGCGCTTTGATCTGTAAAGACCCAGTCATCAAGTTCGAACGTAAAGAAACGGTTGCCGAAACAGCGTTCGAAATCTTGCTTGCGCGCACGGTCGTAAAGCACCTCCTTGGGCGAGAAGTTACCGAGCAGCTTGTCCACATAGTCCTGTGTGCCCTCACCGGTAAGGAACTCGCCGGTGGATATGTCTAAAAAGGCCACGCCGCAGGCCGACTTACCAAAATGCACAGCGGCAAGAAAGTTGTTTTCCTTATAATTCAGCACATTGTCGCTCATGGCCACACCCGGCGTCACAAGTTCGGTGATGCCGCGTTTGACGAGTTTTTTGGTCAGTTTCGGGTCTTCCAACTGGTCGCAAATGGCTACGCGTTTGCCCGCACGTACAAGTTTTGGCAAATATGTATCAAGCGCATGATGTGGAAATCCGGCCATCTCCGTACCTCCGTTGCTACGTCGTGTCAGCGTGATGCCGAGTATGCGTGATGCAGTGGTGGCATCTTCACAATATGTCTCGTAAAAGTCTCCACAACGAAACAGCAGCACAGCATCGGGATGCTTTGCTTTCAGGTCGAAAAACTGTTTCATCATCGGGGTCAGTTCCTTGTCTTTCGTCGCCATATACAGTGTTTTTAGAGTATGCAAAGTTACTCCAAATGATGCGAAAAACAAAATTAAATGGATGGTTTTATGAAAACGAAGAATGCAATCCGATGTTTTCGTTAAGCGAAATGAGCAAGGCGAAACTTCTTTCTGCTCTGCCATGGCGATAAAACATACATGAAACGAAAGGAATAATGTTATTCAGAAGTTCTGCAACACCAACTTATTCTCATTGTAAAGACTGTTGTTCTTTAAATAAGCTACAAGAAGTTTGAAATAATATTTCCTTCTCAAAAAACTTGCCTGTTTGCAAAACAATAATTATCTTTGCAGAAGATAGGCTGCATCTCAGCAATTCAAGCGAGCTTGATTGCATTCGGTTTGCACTATCTTTGCAATATATAAACATTCATGCTTATGGGAAACTTCATCAACCCTTTTTCGGATGTAGGCTTCAAACGTATATTCGGACAGGAAATGTCAAAGCCGTTACTTATCGATTTCCTCAACAACCTGCTTGAAGGTGAGCGTTATATCACCAATCTGCAGTTTCTTGACAAGGAACAGATTCCCGTAAGCAATGACGACAGATCGCTGATATACGACATTTATTGCGAGACGGACACAGGCGAAAACATCATAGTCGAGATGCAAAACCGCTCGCAGACTTACTTCAAGCAACGAACAGTCTACTATGCCTCACGTGCCATTGCCGCACAAGGAGAACGAGGATCGGAATGGCGCTATGACGTCAAAGCTGTATATTGCATATCATTTCTTAATTTCTGCCAAAGCGAGATTTCCAATGAATTTCGCACCGATGTTGCTCTGATGGACATGAACAGCCACAAACTGTTTTCGGACAAGATGCGCCTGATATATCTGCAACTTCCTCTGTTCATAAAAGATGTAGACGAGTGTGAGAATGACTTTGAACGATGGATTTATGTACTTAAAAATATGGAAACACTTAACAGACTACCATTTGCGGCCAAAAGTGCCGTATTCAAGCGTCTTGCCGAGATAACAGACCTTGCCTCACTGAGCAAACAGGAACGTATGATGTATGATGACAGTCTGCGACGCTTTCGCGATACTATAGGAGTTATGGAGTATGCCATTGTAAATGGAAGGGAAGAGGGACGTGCTGAAGGACTTAAAGAAGGACATGCTGAAGGTCTTAAAGAAGGACATGCTGAAGGTCTTAAAGAAGGACGTGCTGAAGGTCTTAAAGAAGGACGCGCTGAAGGTGAAATTTCAGGTAAGACTGATGTTGCACGCAAATTGAAATTATATGGCATGGATTCAACCACAATATCCCAGATGACGGGTATTCCGGTTGAAGATATAGACATTCTATAGTTTTGACACACACCCATCTTCACTGGTTCAGAAAGAAGCAGTCCCCCGTTCACGCCACAGCCGCATAGCGGAACAGCCCTATCTGGAAAACAATGTTATTGACATTACTCTGTAAAGTCAATAACTTCAGCAAGTAAAGTCATTAACCTAAATATGTAAAGTCAATGACTTTACTGTCCCAAACGGTCACCGCCACATTATACTACAATGGTTATTGATGAACGAGTAACCTGCAACACATAGTTATATATAGAATTGCTATTGGTAAATGAACGAGAGGGGATTTATAAGAATTTAGAATCGCATAAATGAGGCTGTGCCAAAATATAAATATTGCATAAAGTAGAGACATATTTTCACTGCGTTCAACAACACATCTTGTATTTGTCCGTTTGTAACATATTGATATTCCGTATATTTGGCGAACAAATAGACATGTTGTTGAACGCAGTGAAAAATGATTACAATCAATCTGATTGCCGTCTATCGTATTTTGAATACTGGTTTACAAGGAGTTTATTGTCCGTGATAGGGCAGATATGATTCTTATATTTTTCGTGAGTACCGCATAAGGATTTTTTGGGCATCTGAATCCCAAAAAACTATTGAAACAAATTTTATAGAATTCAATTCCGTAGGTTCTTTCTGTACTCCTACGATGTATGTTTTTACGACAGAACCTTGTTTAATATACATTATTTGTCCATCCCTTGCATATGCATAGTTACTACCCAATGACCATGTAAATGGTTCTGTCTCAATTTCATTTCTATACGTGTACCAGAAAAAGCCGTCTTTACTTGAAGTGAATTCGATACCCTCGCTACGCAACTTTTTCACCATTTCCATGTTCCCTTGTGATTCATATACCAATGAAGTTGTAAATTCGTTTCCGTCTTTTTCTAATGAATCTATATACCAATTATGGAGAAAATCACTAACCTTATATCGTGATGTTTGCGTGTCATCACCTCCAACTTCTTCATCTCCTCCCGTTCCGGCATTCTCGATGTCATCTATGTTATCATCATCGTCATCACTGCTGCAGGCTGTGAATGCCAGCATGCACGTCATGGCTGCGAAAAGCCATAAAAATGTTCTCTTTTTCATTGTTGTATAAATATTTGTTTTTGAATTGTTTTTAATTAATAGACTAGGCATATTACTGTATTTGTCCGCCAAATAAATATTGAGTATCAGCATGTTACTAGCAGACAAATACAAGAATGTGTCCCTACTATAAATATCAGCATTTCGCCACGCCACCGAACCGTGGCGTCCACAGCTATATCAGTCCGTCCCCGCCGCATACGGAGCATTTGCCGGTACCCTTGCAGTCGGGACATTTGCCCGTATTCCTGCAATAGCTGCAAGGATCTTCATCGAGGTTCACCCCGTAGCATATAGGGCATTTTCCGGTGGTGCCGCAGAATATACATCCACCGAACCCGTAGCACGAATAGCAGCTTTCGGAGCCTTCATCCTCGTCTTCCTCGCACGAGGTGAACACGAACTGCATCATGAAGCTTGTCGCTACGCAGAGCAGTATAGTCAATTTGTGTTTCATAATCGCTGTTTCTTTTTGATTGGGTATTTGTATGAATATTACCGATGTGTCAGTAATTGAGTTTACCTGTACCGCTGCACAGGTCGCACCTTACGTGCATGTGCCCCGTACCTTTCTCCGCACAGCAGATGTTGCAGTATTTCCTTTGTCCGGCAGAGTAGTGCTCCTTGATTTTCAGTCCTGTTCCGTTGCAGAGCGTACAAACACGATGCGTAGTCGAACGCGATGACGAAGAGCTTCCCGACGAGTACGAACTTGACACGCCCGGACTGTAGCTGCTGCCGGCGCTTTGGTAATTCGTTGCTGGAACAAACGGATTCGGTATGCCGGCATTGGCACATGCAGCCACCACCTTGTTCTTCGTGTCGTCCGCCCACCCGTACTTATTCCACACGGTTTTCAGAACTTTGTCTCTCGATGCGGATGCTATGTTGTATGCACCGCAATAACTTTCCGCAGCATTGGCATAGTCGCCTTGTGCGGCGTAGACTTCGCCCAGGCGATAGAACTTCAGATAGTTCTGCATATCCGCCGACTGGAGAGACGGGTTGTTGAGCACCTTCTTTATCGTGTTGGCCTCCAGCACCTGTGATGTGCCCTGGGCTACACCGTTCAGTATGCTTTTCCATATATTCTGTGCCTGCAGTTGCAGTGACATGCACAGAATCATAACAAAAGCCGTAATCAACCTTCTTGCTATCATAATAATTTATAAATATGTTTTTTAATCCAAGGCAACGAAACAGGTATCTGTATATACTTGTGCGTTTACAGTGTCCGTGTTCCGTTGCTCTCATTTTGGTCTTTGCCTATTATATGCCTTCAATCTCAGTTACTTCAGAAAGATAGGGTGTCTTGCTACCCATATAATTCATTGCTTCTTGCCTTACTATGCCTATACCAGGAGCCACATATAAAGTTTGTTCCTCGTCAACATTCTGACGTGACACACGCCCTGTTATTCGTCCCGTGATTTTCAAACATTTTATGTCTCCGGCCTTTGTCTGAAGTGTTGTCTCTTCTGTCACTTTGAAATTCTTGAATGTCACTTCATTGTTTATCGTGGAGCCCATGAATTTCATAGACGCCTTCAAGGTTCCACCTTCCAGCTCATCGCCAACTTTCAGTGTTTTCGGCATTTTCAGAAGATATCCCGAACGGTTGTCATTACCCATACTGCCATACATTAGGTCAAGCGTGAGATAGTATGCTCCGTCTTCCACTGTGACCGATGTCTGCATTCCATCCCCGGCTCCCATCAGTGCGGCGCTTTTCGACGGTTTCCCTTTTTTGTTGAGCATTGTGTAGAGATGTGTCACTTTGTGTTTGCCACCATCATCTGAAACATCAGTTACAGTCCTTTCTACATGACCACGCAATTTGTTGGCATATATCACGGCATAACGTACTCGAGAACCTTTTCTTTGCTGTATATACCCCTCCGACCCTTGTGAAAACATTGCGACACAGAATAAGAATAAAGAAAATAATGTACCAAATCTTTTCATATATTTATGAACCTTTGATTAATACTTTAGATTAGCGCCTTAAAAAAGCCCTGTCAGACCAATAGTAAAATAGTCTGCAGTGTATTCTTTAGAAAACTTGAATTTGTTGAAATCCCAACGGTAACCGGCATATATACCCCAATCTGTTCCAGATACCTTGCCTAATTTTACACCTACTCTCGGATACAGGAACAATCCGAAATCACCGTTGCTGTCTTTACGGATTTCCGTTTTGGGCCTGTTGGAGCCAGACAGCTGCTGGGCTAATGGAATGGAATTTCTTGTACCACTTGTGCTTTGGGTTTTGTACTATGTAGACACATGACAGTATTCAAAACCGGCAGTACCTTCGATAAATACAGCCTTGCCGAGCCAATAACGGTAGTTGTATCCCAAACTTACCCGCCATCCATCGTTTTTCGTCACAGTATCGTTTGTGTCACCCCACAACCATGAAAAGCCGACCATGACATGATTGTAAATCAAGTTAAAGCCCATTCCAAATCCACCGTCTATGCCTTGGTATTCAGCTCCGAAGCCACATTTCAACACATCGTTATCCGATTCACCGCTCTTGCCCGACGTCGTTTTTGTCTGTTCCGTTCCCTCCACATTGTCTTCCATGACCTTCTGTGCATTGACACTGCCGAACGTAAGGCATAATGCACACACTGCTACAATTAGCTTTTTCATAATAATATATTCAGCTTATAGCCACCTCAGATTCAGCTTTGTTTTATTGGTTTGAAATAGAATGAAAAAGACGTGAGTGGCTGTGTTGAACTTATCCCACACACAGGCTCTCGCATTGCCTTACCGGGGGATTAGCAACAGCAGTTCGCCCACGTCATGAGATATATAATACAACGGTACGCCCATGGCAATGAGCATACACACAATGATATACATCCGACATGGACGTTCCCGTCGCGCATCTTCCCCGATTGACAAATTTGCGAGATTTGTGTGTAGAAGATAACGTCCGTAAACGTCCTTTTGTTTTACCCAAATGTCGTGTCGTCCAGCTCTTTCAAGCTGATTTGACAATTACAAAGGTATGGTTTTTATTTGTTGCAGACAAATGTTTTTTCATGTTTTTTAAGTTTGTATATTGTTTTTGTGTCTGTTCGTCCGTCTACGGGGTTCATTCGTAATTCTGCATCCGGCCTGCCGGATTGCGGGCCGCCAGATTTCCGGCCAGTCTGCACAACTCCCATTGCAACCGGAACATCCTTTTCCGCCCGGTTCAGGCAATATACGAAATGCAGATGGGGCAAAAGAAAACACGACAAGCGCTTGGTTTTAGACAAAAATGTAATATATTTGCAGATACAAAAGGATTCACACGACAAAACGATCGATTATGAAGAAAATAGTATTACTGACAGGTGCCGGAATGTCGGCAGAGAGTGGTATAAAAACGTTCAGAGACTCCGACGGATTGTGGGAGAACTATCCCGTCGAACAGGTAGCGTCACATGACGGATGGCTGGCCGACCCCACATTGGTAACGGAATTCTACAACGCGCGACGCAAGGAACTGGCGGCCACAGTCCCCAACGACGGCCACCGGCTCGTGGCACAGCTCGAGGAACAGTATCGCGTGACGGTGGTGACACAGAACGTGGACAACCTGCATGAACAGGCCGGCTCAACAGATGTCATCCATTTGCACGGCGAACTGATGAAAGTATGTTCCTCACGCGACACGGAGGATCAGCGTTACTGGCAAACGCTGACAGCCGACAACTGCCGAGTGGAACCGGGTACACCGGCCGGTGACGGGTCGCTGCTACGCCCATATATCGTGTTCTTCGGTGAGGCGGTGCCCATGATAAGCAAGGCGGCAGACAAGGCTGCAGATGCCGACATCTTCATCATCATCGGCACATCGCTTAATGTATATCCCGCAGCCGGCCTTATACACTATGTCCGTTCCGGAGTGCCGGTATACCTCATCGACCCCAAACCAGTAAAAACTTCCGGGCACCGGCACATACAGCACATCATGAAAGGAGCATCTGAAGGCATGCGTGAGTTGTGCGGACTGCTGATGAAATGACAAATAGTTTTTTTGCTTAAAAGCAATATAATATGACTGGCGTTTAACGCATCTGCTTTAAAAGGCATCACAGCCATCCTATCCGGCCATTAACAAAGACAATATCATAGATATGACGAAAGACAATCTTTCACTTATTCGTTCAGGACAATGGATGAACGGTTTCGCAAAAGAATTTGCCGTAGCATTAGGTATATGCGAGGAACAATGTTTCAAGCTCAATTCTCTTCCACCATCACACAGTGAAGAACGCAATCAGATCATAAGAAACATCATGGGGAATATCGGCGAGCACTTTACAATACACAGCCCTTTTCACTGTGACTTCGGAACAAACATACACATCGGTGAGAACTTCATAAGCAATTTCAATCTTACCATCCTTGACGAAGCCGATGTAACCATCGGCAATAATGTTTTCATAGGTCCGGACTGCCGTCTGTGCACAGTGATACACGCACTCAAGGCCACTCAACGCAATTCAGGAGTAATGAGGGCACGTCCCATCACCATCGGTAACGATGTATGGATAGCGGCAGGCGTAACCGTATTGCCCGGCGTGAATATTGGCGATGGAGCCGTAATAGGTGCAGGAAGTGTTGTAACAAAAGACATCCCTCCACATACACTTGCAGCAGGCAATCCATGCCACATCATTCGCGAGATAACAGATGAAGACAAAGTTGACATAATATCATAATAACTATAGAATCTGTATTTCAACCATTCCGAATAGATACGGTGTAATTTTACACAACCGCACATACACCACATTGTTTATTACGGCTCACACAGATTTTTCCGAAATCCATCGTCTTTGCATCGAAAGTAAGCAGACTGTCGGTAAGCAGATGTCCAATACCTGTCAGAAACTTCAATGCCTCGGCCGCCTGAATGGTGCCCAGTATGCCGGCAATGACCCCAAAAACACCGGTTTCCGCAGCCGGCGGCACGACATCGAGCGGAGGTTCCCCTCCGAAAATACAACGGTAACAGGCCGAGCCTGGCACCCACGTGAACGTATGTCCCTCGAAACGCAATATGCCGCCATGTGAAAACGGCTTCTCCATGGTCACGCATGTATCGTTGATAAGCATCTTTGCCGCAAAATTATCTGTAGCATCGACTATAAAATCGTAATTGCGGATTATGTCAGCAGCATTGGCCTCGTTAAGCAAATCACATATTGGTTCTGCAATGACATGAGGATTGATAGCTTTGATTCGTTCGCAGGCCGATTCGACCTTGGGGCGTCCCACATCGGCCGTGGTATGTATGACCTGACGTTGCAGATTGGACAAGTCGACCACGTCACCGTCTGCAATGCCTATCGTACCCACACCGGCAGCAGCCAGATAAAGAGCTACCGGAGAGCCGAGACCACCGGCTCCGACGATGAGCACACGCCCACGGCGTATCCTGTTCTGTCCCTCAACGCCACACTCCTTCAACAGGAAATGACGACTATAGCGCGAAAGCTCTTCTTTTGTAAAACCAATCATAGACTTTTTTACTCCATAAAGCCAGAACCTACTTATCGGAACTTGTTGAAATCATATAAATCTTGCTATAACACTCAGACACTTCTCCCTGTTTACAGGCTTTGAAAGAAACTCATCGCATCCCACATCCATTGCCTTTCGGCGGTCTGTATCGAAAGCGTTGGCCGTGAGCATCACTATTGGTATGTCCGGCATCATACTCTTTATACGGCATGTTGCCTCCAAACCGTCACACACCGGCATTTTCAAGTCCATCAGAATAAGGTCTACACCGCCTTTCTCTGCCATATCTATTGCTTCCTGCCCGTTACGGGCTCTCACGACACTGTAGTTATGCTTCAATATATATGTCATCAGCATATAGTTACTATCATTGTCTTCTGCTATCATCACTGTCTTCATAACGTATCAGTAGTTTTTTTACGGATGGGTAAAAGATTAATGTCTCACCATTCCGGATTTCCATTATTTATAATATCCACATTTCTCAAAAATGTACCGATATATCAACCATCGATATACACTAATGACACATACATCGGCACATCCCATAAGTAAAACTCAAATCACACGTAGTTACTATTTCTTCCAAAGTTTGCTCATTTCCTCAAGAGTCTTTCCCTTGGTTTCCGGTACAAGTCTCCAAACGAACACGGCAGCCACCACACAGATTAGACCATAAAGACCATAGGTGAACCAGTGACCGAAATCGGGGTCGGAAGCAGTCTTCATATTGAACATCGGCACAAATGTCGAACTTACAATCCAATTGAATATCCACTGGAAAGCCACGGCGATGGCCACTGCGGCGCCGCGGATAGTATTGGGGAATATCTCTGATATGAGCACCCAGCAGATGGGCCCCCACGAGAACATGAACGAGGCACTGTATACCATGATGCTGACCATGGTGACAAAACTGAGATCAGGATTTCCGAATGTGACGGCCACACCGAAAGCTCCTATTGCCATACCGATAGAACCGTAAATGAGCAACGGCTTGCGGCCCCATTTCTCGACCGTAAATATAGCCACGAGAGTGAAGAGAATGTTGACCACACCCATCATCACCGTCTGAACCATAGGCTTGTCCATACCCATGTCTGCAAAGATACGCGGAGCATAGTAAAGCACGGCATTGATGCCCACAGCCTGTTGGAACACGCTGAGCATGATGCCGACGAAAATTACAAGCCATCCGTAAGTGAACAGACGCTCGGTCTTCTCGCTGATGGTATCCTTGATATCGCAGAGGATACGGCTGCCCAAAGCCGCACCGTTTATCCTGCTTAGGATACCAAGCGCACGGTCGTCCTGCCCCACCATCACAAGATAACGCGGAGTCTCCGGAACGAAACATATCAACAAGGCGAAAAGTCCGGCCGGTACAGCCTCGCTGCCGAACATATAGCGCCATCCTGTGGTAATGGTCCACGGGTCGCTGCCGGAAGCGACGGCATTTACGCCCTGACCTATCTGCTCGATAACGGGATTGGTGTGCTCTCCGAGAATCATGAAATTGACGAAGTATACCACGAGCTGGCCGAAGATGATGGCAAACTGGTTCCACGACACAAGGGTGCCGCGAATGTTCGACGGTGCCACCTCTGCTATATACATCGGGCAGATGGCCGAGGCCAATCCTACTCCAACGCCTCCTATAACGCGATAAATATTGAACACCACGAGCAGACTCTTTGTCGGTACACCGTGCTCAAAAAAGAGGAATTCTGGTGACATTGAACCCAATGCCGATACGAAAAACAGCAAACCAGCAAGAAAAAGTGAACGTTTACGACCGAGATTGGAGGCAAGAAAACCCGAAACAGCACTGCCGATAATACACCCTATAAGGGCACTGGCACAAGTGAATCCGTGCCATCCGTCAGTATAGGTAAAATCTGAAGCACCAAGGAAGAAAGCCTGAAGCCCCTTCTCTGCTCCCGATATCACTGCCGTGTCGTAACCGAAGAGCAAGCCGCCCAACACGGCGACCATCACGATTGAAATAAGGTAAGATTTGCTACCTGTCTGATTCTTTTCCATTTATATTCAATTAGATTTGTTTTATACACATCATTGTTATAATTATAATGACATACACATTAAGTATACGTTCAAGACTACGGAATCCCCTGGATTTCATCCCCCGTTTTCTCGCCATGGCAGAGTTTGAGCAAGCTCACTCTGCTCATTTGGCTTGACGAAAACGTTCATTTTATGGTCGTTTTCGATAAATCAGAGCAAATATAACACTTTTCCTCCAAATATAAAGCCATTCCTGAATATTTTTTGTTCAAACCGCAAATATTGTCAATAAAGTCTACGGTGAAAATACCAAAAACGCCACCACTCGTCATCGAGCAGCGGCGTCCAAAGCCTATGTTTGTTAATATGTCATTTCAGTCTGTCATCCGCTGTCGTTTCATTACGGCGTGCAGCCGAGACAATGACTAATACTAACTTTCTGAAAGTTAAGGGAACCTCACGGTTGCCTATGTTATCCACATTTAAACTTTCTTTTTACCAATAACTAAAAACCTAAAACTATAAATATTACTACTAACCTAAAACAATCTATTAACCTTTTGACGTTGCAAAGATACGGCGAATTTACGAACCATACAAGATATTTGGCCTTCTATATCGAGAAAACACATATATTCTTGACGTAAATCAAAACACTGTGTGCGCAAACAACAGATTTTATGATTCAAAAACACTATTTTGCTCGTCAATATGTCACAGATACATACGATGTGATTACCAATTGTCCACCCGTTTATCTTCGTTTTTCCTACCATCCAAAATACAAGCCTGCCAACTCTGTTATTGCCATTTCAATATTTTGTCTTATCATCCTTGTCAATCCATCTGCGGAAAGCCTCTTTGGCCTCCTGCTCCATTATTATTTCAGACGGCTTATGTCGGGCGGCCGGCTTCAGTTCCAGTTCACGATATATAAAGTCGTCGTCAAATCCGGCCCGTGCCGCGTCCTCACGGTTGTTGGCATAATATATCTTATCCAGACGAGCCCAATATATTGCACCGAGGCACATCGGACACGGTTCACAAGATGTATAAATTTCACAACCGCTCAGGTCGAACGTTCCAAGACGTGCTGCCGCCTCACGTATAGCACTGACTTCGGCGTGTGCAGTAGGGTCACAGTGAGTCGTAACACAGTTGGCTGCCTCAGCCAATATATCTCCATCACGGGCAATGACAGCACCGAAAGGGCCACCGCCATGACTGACGCTTTCCTCCGAAAGTCTGATAGCTCTTGCCATAAGTTGTTCCTTGTTCATAATGTCTATGCGTTTTTATTATTTCCTTAATACTGTTCCATGTATCACAGGCAATCCTTTATGATACCGGACATTACAAATATAATCAATTCCTGCCTGCCGCCCAACATCCACTCTTTGTTATTCTTTATTCTTTCAGTTCTTTATGCTTTTTAAACAACGCTTTCGTTAAGCCAGATGAGCAATGCCAAATTTGTTTGGGCATTGCAATGGTGAGAAAACGAAGGATGAAATCCAACGCTTTCGTTAAGCCAAATGAGCAGAGTGAGCTTGCTCAAACTCTGCCATGGCAAGAAAACGAGAGATGATTACCGTCATTCCACTTTCCACACATCAAGCGTGATACCGTTCTTCAGTCCGAACGAGGGAGAACATACGAAGATTGCATTGTTCAACCAGGCATATTCACTGTCGGCCGGAGCTTCAAACCGTGGAGCCGCCTTGAAATAAAAAGAGGAGCCGCCTCCACTCTCATCCTTGCCATCCACCATAATCCCTCTGTTGCGCACATGGATATACACACCGTCGTCTGTTCTGATGGAATAGACAGCTTCCAGTTCAGTCCGCTTGCCATCGGCCGACAACAGTTGATAGTCAGCCCCACCGCTTAACACCGTACCGCGCAGAAACGGTCCGTCGAACGTTCCGCCCGTAATGGGTATAATCTGCCGTCGGCCAAGCGGTGTGTCACCTATACTGTATGCCGGCCCGACGGTGACATTGAGCTGCATGACAAAAGTCATCTTCGGAATCTCGGCCCGCGGTATCACCTTTTGGGCAGAAACAGTATAAGACAATATAGAAACAATAAGGCAAAGGAACAGCTTTTTCATAAAAACAAGACATAAAACAGGAATAAAACAAACAAGACGTCAAGCAAGGGCTATATCAGAAAAACAGCAGCCATCCGACATGGCACTATCTTTTCCGATACAGCCCTTGCTTGTCTCCTGACATCAATACAGATCTACATTAATATCAAAAGGACTGTCGAAATCTTTCAGCACCTCGTGTCTGGTATCCTTCTCCGAAAGAATGGCATGTTCGGTGGGTATCCGCCAGTCAATGCCAAGAGAATCATCTATGATTGATATACCTCCGTCAGTCTCGGGATGATAGAACTCGTCACACTTGTACTGGAACACCGCCGTATCACTCAACACGGCAAAACCATGTGCAAAACCTCTCGGAATGAAGAATTGCCGATGATTGTCTTCCGTCAGTTCCACAGCCACATGCCTACCATACGTGGGCGATCCTTTGCGGATGTCCACCGCAACGTCGAGCACAGCGCCCTTCACACATCTCACCAACTTGCTCTGCGTGAACGGCGGACGCTGGAAATGCAGACCACGCATCACACCATACGAACTCATGCTCTCGTTGTCCTGACAAAACTCTATATGGCGGATTTTCTCATCAAACTCGCGCTGAGAAAAACTTTCAAAGAAATACCCACGGGCATCCTTGAAGATACGTGGCTCAATGATTACCACGCCTTCTATATCTGTCTTTATTACCTCCATTTATCTGTTGTACATATCCTGATAATACTTCTGATAGTCGCCGCTGGTCACGTTGTCCATCCATTCCTGATTGTCCAGATACCAGCGCACAGTCTTCTCGATACCCTCCTCAAACTGCAGACTCGGCTCCCACCCCAGTTCACGCTGTAGCTTGCGAGAGTCAATGGCGTAGCGCATATCGTGCCCCATACGGTCTGTAACATAGGTTATCAGGTCGTCATCGGCACCCTCAGGGCGTCCCAGCAGACGGTCCACCGTCTTGATTACAACGCGGATGATGTCGATGTTCTTCCACTCGTTAAATCCACCTATATTATAGGTATCGGCTATCTTTCCCTTATGGAATATCACATCGATGGCACGGGCATGGTCCTCCACATACAGCCAATCGCGCACGTTGAGCCCCTCACCGTATACCGGCAACGGCTTGCGATGACGGATGTTGTTGATAAACAGCGGAATGAGTTTCTCGGGGAACTGATACGGACCGTAATTGTTAGAGCAGTTGGTCACGATGGTGGGCATACCGTAGGTGTCGTGGAACGCACGTACGAAATGGTCGGAACCGGCTTTCGATGCCGAATATGGCGAATGTGGGGTGTACTTTGTCGTCTCAAGGAAGAAATCTTCACCGTAGGCATGGTGATGCTCCGACGACGAAGCCTTGGTGGTAAACGGCGACTCTATGCCCTCGGGGTTGGTGAGCTGCAGCGCGCCATACACCTCGTCGGTCGAAATGTGATAGAATCGCTTGCCCTCGTATTTCTCGGGCAGGCTCTCCCAATATTCCTTCGCTGCCTGCAACAGCGTGAGCGTGCCCATCACGTTGGTCTGAGCAAAGGTGAATGGGTCCTTTATCGAGCGGTCCACGTGGCTCTCGGCGGCCAGATGGATGATGCCGTCCACACTGTGCTCGCGCATCAGTCTGCGGATAAGCTCGAAGTCGCAGATGTCACCCTTCACGAAAGTATAGTTGGGCTTGTCCTCTATATCCTTCAAATTGGCCAGATTGCCGGCATACGTCAGCTTGTCGAGGTTGATTATATTATACTCGGGATATTTGTTCACGAACAGTCTCACCACATGAGAACCGATGAATCCGGCACCGCCGGTGATAATTATATTCTTCATTTCAATGTTGTTTTTTATCAGATATAGGACAATGTGGGATTACTCGGCCAGCTCTGCGATGCACTTCTTCAGCGAGTCGGTCCAGTAAGGCACCGTCACACCGAACGTGCTCTTCAGTTTGCTCTTGTCAAGCACGGAGAAATGTGGGCGCTCCACCGGACTGGGAAACTCCTCACTGTAGCACGGCTGTATGTCGCACGTGTTGCCGCTAAGCTCGCAGATGGCCTTGGCAAAGTCGAACCATGAGCACACTCCTTCGTTGGAGAAGTGATAAACGCCTGTCTTGTCGAGTTGTCCGCTCCCGATGATATGGCCTATCACGGCCGCCAGATCGCCGGCATAGGTGGGAGTGCCCACCTGGTCGAACACCACCTTCAACGTGTCGCGTGTGGCCGTTAGGTTCTGCATAGTCTTCACGAAGTTCTTGCCCCACTTGGAATACAGCCACGCCGTGCGTATTATGATGTGCTTGCAGCCCGTGGCCTCGATGCTCTTCTCGCCTGCCAGCTTTGTCTTGCCGTACACTCCAAGCGGATTTGTGGGCCACTCCTCGCGACATGGCACGTTACGGTCGCCCTGGAACACGTAGTCGGTCGACACGTGTATCAGCGTTCCATCAACCTCCTTCATGGCCTGCGCCAGATTTCCGGCAGCCTTGTTGTTGAGCATATCGGCCAGTTCGACGTCAGTCTCGGCCTTGTCTACATTGGTATATGCGGCGCAGTTCACTATCACTTCAATCTCCCTTTCGGCCACCATACGGCGTACGGCTTCCACATCAGTGATGTCCAGTCGCTCGTATCCCCCGGCAACATCGGTAAATACAAATTTATCTCCGCTCTTCTCAGCCACCGACTGCATCTCATGTCCGAGCTGTCCGTTGGCTCCTGTCACTAATATATTCATTTGTCTTCGTTTAAATTTTCTTTTAAAGTCCGGCATATAATGCCCAACGCCATATAATCGACATCAAGTATTTATCGTAGTCATTCTCCAGCATAAGCTACGCCACTTCGCGAAGTTTATCCGATGTATTCCCTACCTATATAGATATGCCGTTGCAAATTTAATGTTTTATTTTGACTTTCCTTATCTTTTAATTGGATTTTGTAATCGAAAAAAAATATCCATACATGAAAGCCAATGATTGCAAACTATATTATAAGTTAGTCAACAAAATTAAACTATATCATCCTCCGGACAGAACGTGCCCTGACAGAACGCGCCCCAACGGGGCAACAAGCACATAGCCCGGGGTGCCGCTTCGCTCTACCCCGGGCTATGCGCTTGCTGCCTTTTCAAGGCGCATCCATCATATATCCGGACGATTATGTAGTTTAATTTTGTTGACCAACTTAAGTAGGTATTCAGAATTAATCGTATATAACCGTAATCTCATTTTGGAACAATCTGATGATAATTGATTTTGAATACCTAATCTTACAACCGTAAAGCAGACACAACAGATACCGACATCCTAACCATCGGATATTTAACGGATATCAACAAAACGTAAATAGTGTATCATTATGTTTTTATGTCAGAAAAATCTGTTTTTATGTCAAAAGAATATTGCAATAAAGAAGAAATGTATTACATTTGCTGTGATGTATGATAAAAGAAGAATAAGTTTATGAAGAAAAAGAGAATAATATATTCAGTCTTGGCGGTTGTCATTGTTCTCGTTACCGCCATTACATGGAGCGGACTATACATGCTTTCTTATTCGCTCACACCCGATCCCAACAGGCACGACATGGACAGTGCATACGCCACGCTATACAGCAATTACCCATATATGCAGGAGTGGACGGACAGCATGCGCCGATGCGGAGCATTGCGCGATACATTTGTCACCATGCCTTCCGGCGAACGCCATCATGCCCTATATGCACGCAACGATTCCGCCCACGGCCGCACGGCCGTAGTGGTTCACGGATATAAGGACTGCGCGGTGAAGTTTCTTTTTCTTGGTCATATGTATCATCACTGTCTGGGCTACAACGTACTGATACCCGACCTGCATGCCCACGGGCTGAGCGACGGTAAGGAAATTCAGATGGGATGGAAAGACCGCAAAGACGTTATAAAGTGGACAGAAGTGGCAGAACAGACATTCCGCGACAGCACACGCGAGTCACAGATTGTGGTACACGGTGTGTCGATGGGTGCGGCCACGACGATGTGTGTGTCAGGCGAGGAACTGCCGCGGTATGTAACATGCTTTGTCGAGGATTGCGGATATACGAGCGTATGGGACGAGTTCAGCGTGCAACTAAAGGAACAGTTCGGCTTGCCGTCGTTCCCGCTATTACCTGTAACAAGTATGCTATGTCGTCTGAAATACGGATGGAGTTTCGGACAGGCCTCACCGTTGAAACAGGTGGCCAAATGTCGCCGCCCCATGCTCTTCATACATGGCGAAACCGACACATTCGTGCCGTCATGGATGGTTTTCCCCCTGTACACAGCCAAACATGGATACAAAGAAATGTGGATAACGCGAGGCACCGAACATGCCAGCTCGTTTTACGATTATCCCGACGAATACAGGGACAGGATTATGACATTTCTCAGGTAAGTAGATATTCAAAATCAATTATCATCAGATTAAGGTTATATACGATTAATTTTGAATACCTACTTAAAACCTAATCTCCTTATAAAGTTCCTTAATACAAACCAGCAGTGCATCAGCAGTGTCGGCAAAGCCCCATAATGATATGCCATGACACGATAGCGCTCTTTCAGCGAAGCACGATGATGCAGTGTGGTCTGCCCCTCCTCTGTGTAGCATGCCACGGTAGTACCGGTATTCGTTATCGGCAAGCCTTGTCTCTCTGCTGCTTTCATCACCCGTATGCACCAATCGACATCAGCCGAGTATCTGTAACGCAAGTCATAGTGTATGGCTCGCGCAATGTCGGTGCGTGCATAGAATGCCTGATGGCACACCAGCATGCCGTGCATGAACGAGCGCCATGCAAGACGACGGGGCGGACGCAAGCGTCGCGGATAAAGGTAACGCCCTTCAGAGTCGACAATATCCGTATCTCCATAAACCACTGCAGGCCGATTTCCATGCGACATTTGTTCTCCACACGCTTTTGCCGCCACGACGGTCAGCACTTCTGCATCAGGGAAAAAGTCTCCGGCATTCAGAAAAAGTACATAATCGCCCGTGGCCCTGTCCAATCCCTTGTTCATGGCGTCATACAGTCCGTTGTCGGATTCGGATGTTATGACAACGTCATGGCCGGAATCCGCCTCACGTGAACGGCGTTCATAATCGCGCGCCACATCAAGCGTAGCGTCCGTAGAAGCCCCGTCCACTATTATGTGTTCCACGCAGGGCCATGTCTGTGCAAATACGCTGTCCACCGTGCGCGGCAATGCCTCAGCAGCATTGTATGTGATGGTTATTATGCTGAATTTCATCATATCGTCTGTTATTGAGAGCCTCAGGCCTTCGTTCCGGATATACTGTTGTACAATTGTATGTATTTTCCGGCTACGGTGCTCTCCGAATACCGGCACATGACGTCTTTTCTCAGGTCACGACGCGGCAGACTCGTACGGAGAGCCCAGTCAATACCGGCTGCAAGATCTTCCACGGACATGTGGCGGGCCAGATATCCGTTCTGCTTATGGCGTATGATGTCGGTCTGCCCGCTGTTATCGAACGACACCGGAGTGCATCCGCAGGCCATGGCCTCGATGATGGTCTGTCCGAATGTCTCGTAAAGCGACGACGAAACAAGAACGTCGGATGCCGAATACAGCTGCGAAAGCGTCTCCTCATCAGTCACATGCCCCATATGGGTGTAGGGCACAGGAATGCCGTCCAACGCCTCTGACGAACGTACGCTTCCGAAAAGAATCAGATGCAAATCGTCAGGGCTGTAGCCCATGCGTGTCGTCATATAGGCGAGAGCCGACTTAAGATAGCCGAATCCTTTTATAGGGATATCAATACGTGCCGCACCGAAAATGACTACATGGCGGGCACGTATTGAAAGCATAGAGCGCGAGTCGAGACGGTCGGACATGCGGAAATGCGACAGAGACAGCACATTGGGTATTACCGTGACGTCATGGCCACGCATCAGCGATGCCGAGCGGGCCATATCAGCCAGCCATCTGCTCACGGCAACAAAGTGCACCTTGCCTGCACTCATGACACGTTTTTTGCGGCGATGTGTCACGGCGGCCAAGTCATTCTTTCCGGGAAAGCGCAAAAACGGACAGCAGGAACACTCTCCATGAAACTTCTCACACCCATGCGAATAATGACACACTGATGTTGCGGGCCACATGTCGTGCATGGTCCATACCACAGGTTTGCCTCCGGATATTATCTTGCGTATACCTCCAAGCGAAAGCATGCCCTGATTAATCCAATGCAGATGTATCACGTCGGCTTCACGGTATTCATTGGTTTGCGTGATGTCGACACCGGCACAGGCGGTAGACACGGTGAACAGATTCTTACGGCTCAGTCCGTTGGCTATCCATATCACCACACGCTCCCACAGAAAACCAAGTCTGTAGCGCCAGTGTTGTCCGTATCGCGACACATAAACGGCTCCCGTCTGTTTGTCGGCCACCATCATTCGGGCCTTTACACCGTTGTTTATCAGCGCCTCGGTAAGCCGGCGGGCTGCGACAGAGGCACCGCCCGCACTGTCGCTCGTATTCACTATAAGTACTCTCATCGGCACATTCTGAATTAAATCGACATTAAATCAATGTGAACTTCAGGACAAAGGTAATGCAAAAAATCGGTTTTAAACATATTGCCGGCACTGTTTTTTCAGGATTCCATCTACATGCTCAGCCAACCGGATGGTGCCGGCCGGATGGCAGTGCCCGCACCGAGGAGACAGTACAAGGCCGCGGAACCGGCAGTACGGCAGCCTTGTACTGTCAGTTCAACGGCCTTGTACCGGCAGTTCAAAGGCTCTGTACCGTAATGAAAACTATTCTTGCCGTTTCCGTTGATTATTCCGGTGTTTTTTGGTAACTTTGCCGCCAAAACGAAATATAACATAAAAACATACCCGAAATATGAGTATCGAAGACATAATTTGCTGCACCGTGAAAGATGCCGTGAAGGCTCTCTACGGACAGGATGTACCGGAAAAAATGGTGCAGTTGCAGAAAACCAAGCGCGAGTTTGAGGGCAATATCACACTCGTGGTGTTCCCGTTTCTGAAGATTTCCAAGAAAAAACCGGAGGATACGGCGCAGGAGATAGGCGAATATCTTGTGAAGAGTTGTGAGGCCGTAGCCGCATTCAACGTGGTGAAAGGATTCCTCAATCTGGTAATCTCGGGTGAAGCATGGCTCGCATTGCTGGCCGACATCGACGCTGATGCCCGATTCGGACACAAGGCGGCTACAGACGGAAGCCCGCTCGTGATGATAGAGTATTCGTCGCCCAACACCAACAAACCGCTGCATCTGGGCCACGTGCGCAACAATCTGCTGGGATGGTCGCTGGCGCAGATAATGGAAGCCAACGGCAACCGCGTGGTGAAGACCAACATTGTGAACGACCGAGGCATACACATCTGCAAGTCGATGCTGGCATGGTTGAAATACGGTAACAGCGAGACTCCCGAGACGAGCGGAAAGAAAGGCGACCATCTGATAGGCGACTACTACGTGGCTTTCGACAAACACTATCGCGAGGAGGTGAAAGAACTTACAGCGAAGTTCACGGCCGATGGCATGACCGAAGAGGAAGCCGAGAAGAAAGCCAAGGAGGAGGCACCGCTGATACGCGAAGCACACGACATGCTGGTCAAATGGGAGCAGAACGACCCCGAGGTGCGCGCACTGTGGAAACGGATGAACGACTGGGTATACGCCGGATTCGACGAGACCTACCGTGCCATGGGCGTAGGCTTCGACAAGATATACTACGAGAGCGAGACCTATCTGCGCGGCAAGGCCAAGGTGGAGGAAGGACTTGAGAAAGGCCTCTTCTTCCGCAAGGAGGACAACAGCGTGTGGGCCGACCTTACCGGTGAGGGCCTCGACCAGAAACTGCTGCTGCGCTCCGACGGCACATCAGTATACATGACGCAGGATATCGGCACGGCCGAAATGCGTTTCAAGGATTTCCCCATTGACAAGATGATATACGTGGTAGGCAACGAACAGAACTATCACTTCCAGGTTCTCTCGATACTGCTCGACCGCCTGGGCTTCAAATGGGGCCGCGAGCTGGTGCACTTCTCATACGGTATGGTCGAACTGCCCAACGGCAAAATGAAGAGCCGCGAGGGAACGGTGGTAGACGCCGACGACCTGATGGCACTGATGGTGGCCGACGCACGCAAGACGAGCGAGGAGGCCGGCAAGTTTGACGACATGAGCGAGGAAGAACGCAGCGAGATAGCCCGCATAGTGGGCATGGGAGCACTGAAGTACTTCATCCTCAAGGTTGACGCGCGCAAGAACATGCTGTTCAACCCTGAGGAGTCAATCGACTTCAACGGCAACACAGGCCCGTTCATACAGTATACCCACGCACGCATACGCAGCATACTGCGCAAAGCCGGCACAGAGGCATCGCTGCCCGCCAACCGCACCTCGGGCAACATACTCAACGACAAGGAGATAGCGCTGATACAGAAGATGAACGAATACGGTGCGGCCGTGGCACAGGCAGGCAAGGACTACAGCCCGAGCGGAATTGCCAATTACTGCTACGAGCTGACCAAGGAATTCAACCAGTTCTACCACGACTACAGCATTCTGCGCGAGGAGGACGAAACCAAGAAACAGATGCGCCTTGTGCTGGCACGCAACGTGGCCAAGATAATAAAGAACGGTATGTCATTGTTGGGCATCGAGGTGCCGGAACGTATGTAAACGGACTCGGACATGTACAATCCACCCGACTATCGTCACGACACTGTATTGCCGCTGCATCCGGATGTTAGGGCCGATGCCTGGGCTGTAGATGCTGCATGCTCAGGCAACCCAGGACCTATGGAATACCGTGGCATCGACCTTGCCACCGGGCAGCAGGTGTTCCATTTCGGCCCGGTACACGGCACGAACAACATCGGTGAGTTTCTTGCCATCGTGCATGCTCTGGCACTGATGGACCGGTGCGGCATAAGCAAGACTATCTATTCCGACAGCTACAACGCCATTCTGTGGGTGAACAAGGGCAAGTGCAAGACCAAGCTGGAGCGCACCCCGAAGACGGAAGAGCTGTACAACGTGATAGCACGGGCCGAACGGTGGCTCGCCACGCACAAATACAAGACTCCTATCATCAAGTGGGAAACGCAGAAGTGGGGCGAGGTGCCGGCCGATTTCGGAAGAAAATAAGCTATTTAATTGATTATTGAGAATTGAGAATGGATAATTCTGATTAGCACTGTTGGCCAGCGCGGCAGCAAAACCATTGTATCAAAACCACCACCGGTATCTTTACCCAAAGCTAATCATAATTATCCATTCTCCATTTTCAATTATATGAATACCTGATATTTGTTGCTAAAAACAATAAATAAGGTTGTATACATACAACCTTATTAAAAAGATTTTGTATATTTGCACTGTGTGATAACAAATATGATACCACTATGAAATATCTGAATATACGAAGGCTTTGACCGCATGGCAAGATTTACAGCCATTGTCTGAAAAGGATATGGAAAGGCTTAGTCGTCGCTTCACTGTTGACTTCAACTATAACAGCAATCACATTGAGGGCAGCACACTGACTTATGGTCAGACGGAAATATTGTTGCTCTTCGGCAAAGTTATCGGAGAGGCTGATGTACGTGATGTGCAGGAAATGACTGCAAGCAATGCGGGACTGCGTATGATGAAATATGAGGCGAAAAGAATGAGAATGTATGGTGATATGATGGTGAACGAATAGCATTTCGAACTTCCAATTACACAAGAATACTTAATGCCATGCGGACACAACCTACACTTACGCTTGCAGACATGAAAGAAATAACAGGCATAAGTATCGCTGCCATTCAAAAGCTGCTCGACCAACTTATTCATAGAAAATAAGTGGAGTGAGGCGCAAAGGATGGTAGTTGGCAAGTATTTGTGACCCAGTGACATACCAAGGTCAACCCAAGCCAAATCGTGAAAAGCTGATAAAATAGAGCCTTACTTGCCGGCAGAGAATATCTTTTTGTATATCGTCACCATATTACCATCATATTCTTCGTGTGACGTTACTGTAATGTTGTCGGGCAGTTGAGGTGCACGTGTGCCATGCCCGACGGCAAAGGGGGCAGTCTCCACACGTATCTCATCCCACAGACCTGCGGTTATGAACGAACTGTGAGTCTTTGCGCCACCTTCCACTATGAGCGACTGCACACCCTCACTGTACAGTCTGTCGACGAGTGTCTTTAGGTCTGTGTCGTGTCCGAGGACAATCTTCCTTGGGTCCGTCCCCGCCCAATAGCGCACATTCAACCCGGGATTGTCGCGCTCGGCAGTGACCCGTCCCACGAGTATGGCATCGTTCTCCGCACGCAACTTGTGACTCAGCATCCTCGTAAATCCGTTGGATATCATCACAGGACGGAAGTCATCGTCGATAAATCCGTCAGATGTCTGCGCCCATTTCAATATTATGTACGGCCGATGCAGACTGTGATACGTAAAGAAACGCTTGTTCAGCTCGCGGCATTCCCGCTCGAGCACACCCACCGTCACCTCGATACCGGCATTCCGAATCATCTCTATGCCACGGCCCTGAACACAAGCAAACGGGTCGACACATCCCACAACGACACGGCGCACACCTTTTTTTATTATCAATCCGGCACACGGCGGTGTCTTGCCGTAATGGGCACACGGCTCGAGACTCACATATATCGTAGCCTCGCACAACAACGGTTCGTCAACGGCCTTGACCGATGCAAAGGCATTCACTTCGGCATGTCCCTCACCACAACGCACATGATATCCCTCACCGATGATACGGCCACCATGCACTATCACCGCCCCCACCATAGGATTGGGACGGGCGTTGTCCTTTCCGCAGGCCGCAAGTTGCAGACATCTGCGCATATATTTTTCGTCTTCCGATATTCTGTCCATAGTTCTTCCTCCAAAGAAAACAAAATTCTCTATCCTGCCGACACGGAATATCATAGATTCTCCGTATATTTGCATACACAATGACCTACGAAGATCTCTGGCGGCCACTTGCCGCCATATACGGCAGCGGCGAGGCCAAAGCCATAGTCCGCTACGTGCTTGATGTGCGTTTCGGCATGTCGACCACTGATGTTTACTGCGGCAAAGTTACACAATTATCGGCAGAAGACTGCCACGAACTGCAAAAAATGACCGACAGGCTTATGAAAGCCGAGCCGGTACAATATGTTTTGGGGCAGGCCGACTTTTGCGGACGCACGATGAAGGTCGGGCCGGGAGTGCTGATACCACGACCGGAAACGGAAGAGCTATGTGAATGGATAGTCTCCTCAAATGAAAAATACAGAGCGCCCGATACCTTTTCCGAAAAAGAAACCTGCAACATCCGCCCCGCCATACTTGACATCGGCACAGGCAGCGGCTGCATTGCCATAACGCTGTCGCTCGACATACCGTCAGCAAAGGTGTCTGCATGGGACATATCGGCCGAGGCTCTTTCGTTTGCAAGGCTCAATGCCGCTGCACTCTGTGCGGAAGTCACATTCGAGACACAGGATGCGCTTGTCCCTCCAGATGACACAGCCCGCTGGGACATCATAGTAAGTAACCCGCCATACATCTGCCAACGGGAACGTACGGACATGGAACGCAACGTTGTCGACCACGAGCCGCATCAGGCATTGTTCGTGCCCGATGACGACCCGCTGCTTTTCTACAGCGCCATAGCCCGATATGCGGCACGGTCACTGAAACGAGACGGAAGGCTGTACTTCGAAATCAATCCGCTGTTTGCCGGTGATATTCAGACCATGCTACACGAATACGGCTTCACAATGACCGAGACCCGCAGCGACAGTTTCGGCAAGGAACGCTTCATAAAAGGTGTCATAACCGGCAGAAAACAATAAAAATCGGATTATGACACAATCTGACGAATGTCCTGGAACTCTATTTACACCGTAAACAAAAGACACGCATAATGAAAGAAATGACAGAACAGGAAGCCCGACTGCGGCTTTCAGCCATCTGCTCACAGGCAGAGCACTGCTCGCACGAGATGGTCGAGAAGATGAGACGATGGGGAGTGGCCGAAGAGGCTCAGGCACGCATCATGGAATATCTCACGACCAACAGGTTCGTGGACGACGAGCGGTTCGCACGGGCCTTTGCCATCGACAAAATCAAATACAACAAATGGGGACGGCGCAAGGTGGAACAGGCCATGTGGCAGAAACACATAGACAGTGACATACGGCAACGCGTGCTCGACGATATCAGCGAGGATGAGTATATGGCTGTGCTGCGCCCGCTATTGAAAAGCAAGCGCAAGAGCATACGTGCCGCAAACGAATATGAACTCAACACCAAACTGGCAAGGTTCGGGATAAGCCGCGGGTTCAGCTTTGACCAGATACGCCGCTGTCTCGGCGACGATGTGACCGGCATGACCGGACTGGACATTGAATACACAGACGGAGAATATGAGGATTAGTCTGCTCACCCGCCTGCTCGACCTCATATCACCGCGCACTTGTATCGTATGCGGCGCGCGACTGTCACCGACGGAAGACATCGTGTGCCAGTCATGTCTGTTACACCTGCCGCGCACAGGCTTTGCAAACTCTCCCAAAGACAATCCCATGGCCCGATTGTTCTGGGGACTTATGCCCGTGGAACAAGCAGCAGCCATGATTTACCACCAGCCACGATCGGAGTCAGCACGTATCATATACAACATGAAATATGCCGGCCGCGCCGATGCCGCCATAGCCATGGGACGGATAATGGCGTGTGAGTTTGCCGAAAAGGGATTCTTCGACGGCATCGACGTGATGGTGCCAGTGCCACTTACCGAAAGCCGCAAACGCAAGCGGGGTTACAATCAAAGTGAGCTCATTGCACGCGGCATCAGTGAAGTGACCGGCATTCCGGTAGACACCAAAGCTATGGAACGCACCGCATTTTCCGCAAGCCAGACAAGTCTCACACGGTGGGAACGCCAGGACAATGTAAAAGACTCTTTCAGCCTGAACGGCAGACACATACCGGCGGCAAACAGGCATGTGCTCATTGTTGACGACGTTGTCACATCGGGAGCCACCACGATGGCCTGCGGAAGCTGTCTGACATCCATTGAAGGCATTCGCCTTAGTGTCATCACACTGGCTTTTACGAAGAGTTAAAGACTTTCTAACCATGCCACCATCCTGCGTTTGACAAAGAATCCCTATCTTTCCTCTAAAGAAAAAATCATTTTATTTCTCCTGACGGTATATAATCTCGCGATTTATATGTAAATTTGCAAAGATAATTCCGGACTTCGGATTTTTTCACATTCCTCGTTTTTCCGACCGTGACAAAAGAATGCCGCACCAGACAAATTGAAGGTTATAACATAAAAAAACAATATAAGAAAATGAGCGCTATCAAAAAAACATTCGCATCAAAACTGCTCGAGGTGAAAGCCATAAAACTGCAGCCGGGCAATCCGTTCACATGGGCTTCCGGATGGAAGTCGCCGTTCTATTGCGACAACCGCAAGACACTGTCTTTTCCGCAACTGCGTGATTTCGTGAAGCTCGAGCTTTGCCACGCCATACAGGAAAACTTTCCCGAGGCAGAGGCCGTGGCCGGTGTAGCCACGGGAGCCATAGCCCAAGGTGCACTCGTGGCAGACGAGCTGTCGTTGCCTTTCGCATACGTACGCAGCAAACCTAAAGACCACGGTATGGAGAACCTCATTGAAGGCGAACTGCAACCCGGAGCAAAAGTCGTTGTCGTGGAAGACCTCATATCCACCGGCGGCAGCAGTCTCAAAGCTGTCGAGGCACTGCGCAAGCATGGCTGCGAGGTGGTGGGAATGGTGGCGTCATATACCTACGGTTTCCCCGTTGCCGAGAAGGCTTTTGCCGAAGCCGGAGTGAAACTCATCACCCTCACCGACTACGAGCACGTGGTGGCACAGGCGGCGGAGACAGGCTATATCGCCGCAGGCGACATTACCGTGCTCAACGAATGGCGCCAGAACCCGTCGGAATGGAAACGTGAAGCATAATTGAGAATTGAAAGTTGAGAATTGATAATTATGATATGCACCATTAAAGAGATGTAAGATGTTGCTCTTGAATCATATCATAATTATCAATTCTCAACTTTCAATTCTCAATTCATAAAAAGCCGGAATTGGCAAGCATACAACACGGCTCTTGAAGCCAATCATAATTATCAATTCCCAACTATCAATTCTCAATTAGAAAGAATTATGAGCAAATTTGAAAGTAGCATAAAACAAATACCATATTCCCAAACAGCTGTATACGACAAGATTAGCAACTTGGAGAATCTGGAGAAGATACGCGACCGCGTGCCCGAAGACAAGGTTAAAGACTTCCGCTTCGACCACGACTCGGTGAGCGTGAGCGTGGCGCCCGTGGGCGAGTTGCGGCTGCGCATCATAGACCGCGACGAACCGAAGTGCGTCAAGTTTGAGACAGAACAGTCGCCCATACCGTTCTATCTGTGGATTCAGATAGTGGCCGTAACCGAGACATCGTGCAAGATGAAAGTTACGGTGGAGGCCAGCCTCAACCCTTTCATCAAAGGTATGGTTTCGGGCCCGCTTAAAGAAGGTATAGAGAAAATAGCCGACGCATTGGCTATGATTCCATACGAATAAGAAAAAAGAAACGAAGACAATGGCAAGCAAACTTTGGGAAAAGAACTTTGAGATAAACAAGGAGATAGAACGGTTCACCGTAGGCAGCGACCGCGAGATGGACCTCTATCTGGCCAAGTATGACGTGATGGGGTCCATGGCCCACATCATAATGCTCGAGAGCATCGGACTGCTCGGCCGCGACGAACTGCCACGCCTGTTGACCGAGTTGCGCGACATATACGACACATGCGAACGCGGCGAATTCGTGATAGAAGACGGAGTGGAAGACGTTCACTCGCAGGTAGAGCTGATGCTTACACGCCGCCTGGGCGACATGGGCAAGAAGATACACAGCGGACGGTCGAGAAACGATCAGGTGCTGGTAGACCTGAAGCTTTTCACACGCCACGAGCTGAAAGAGGTGGCACTGGCAGTCGTGAAACTCTTCGATGAACTCATAGCCAAGAGCGACCGCTACAATAACGTGCTCATGCCCGGCTACACCCATCTGCAGGTGGCCATGCCAAGTTCGTTCGGACTGTGGTTCGGAGCACATGCCGAAAGTCTGGCCGACGACATGCTTTTCCTAAGCGCAGCCTACCGCATGACCAACCGCAACCCGCTCGGCTCGGCCGCCGGCTACGGCTCGTCGTTCCCGCTCGACCGCGAAATGACCACACGCCTGCTCGGTTTCGAATCAATGGACTACAACGTGGTTTATGCCCAGATGGGCCGCGGCAAGACCGAACGCAACGTGGCCTTTGCCATGGCCTCGGTTGCCGGCACACTGTCAAAACTGGCTTTCGACGCTTGTCTGTTCAACAGTCAGAACTTCTCGTTCGTGAGTCTGCCCAAGGAATGCACCACAGGGAGCTCGATAATGCCACACAAGAAGAATCCCGACGTGTTCGAACTGATACGTGCCAAAAGCAACAAGCTACAGGCACTGCCGCAGCAGATTCAGCTGATAATGAACAATCTGCCAACAGGATATTTCCGCGACCTTCAAATCATAAAAGAGGTATTCCTGCCGGCTTTCACCGAGTTGAAAGACTGTCTTGCCATGGCTGCATGGATTATCAGCCGCATCGAGGTCAACGAGCACATACTGGACAATCCTATATACGACCCTATGTTCTCCGTGGAGGAGGTGAACCGTCTGGCGGCTTCGGGCATGCCGTTCCGCGATGCCTACAAGACCGTGGGACTGGAGATTGAGGAAGGCCGGTTTGTGCCCGACAAGAACATCTGTCACACACACGCGGGCAGCATAGGCAACCTGTGCAACGACCGCATCACACAAATGATGGGTACAACGATGGACAGTTTCGGATTCGACGCCGTGGAGAAAGCAGAAAAGGAGCTGCTCGACCGCGCACGCCCATGACTGTAACGACCATAACGAAAAAGCTGCTCCGCAGAACACTGTACACTACAGCATCGGCGGCAATGACGGCACTGAGTATCGTCATTGCCGCTTCGTGCGACAAGGCCGAAGAACGTTTCAGCGACCGGCCGTGCTATTTCATGTTCCGGGCCGACTATCACAATACACATATATTGGCAAGGGTGCTGAACAATCCGGGCTTGTTCGTAAACGTAAAGACACAGAACCGCCAGGGCGTTCGGTATCTCATGGTCTCGGCACCGTTCGACATCCCGGCCGAGGACAAGGAAGTGGCACTGACAACAGAAATTGAAAACAGATACAGCTATACTCTTGGAGCCAACAACAGCCTGATAACAGGATGCTCGGTAACCAACGAGTGGCGTGCCTATGACGGTCAGTGTCCCTATTGCCTCGACAATCACAGTACCACGTTCTTCCCGCTCACATGGGCAGAAGGCAGCAACGGACAGGCCGTCCGCTGCAACAACTGCAAGCGTACGTACAATCTCAACTACGGAGCGTCGGCCGACGGTCACCGACTTGTGGAATACCGTGTAAGGTTCGACGGAAGAGTGCTCACGGTGAGCAACTGAAAGGTTTGCCGATTCTTAACAGTCTGCGGCATCACGTCCACAGTTCGGTAATATACATCGGGAATCCATGGTCAGACCTGCTGAATCCGCACGATTCGTAAAACTTTATGCCGTCTTCGTATGCCACGAGAAGTATACGTAGATAGTCCTTATACTTCTCCTTGGTCATTTCAACAAGACGCCGGCCGATGCCATGATGCTGATAATCGGGATCCACAAGCAGATAGTGGACATAGGCCGTCATCACCCCATCGTCCATAGCGCATATCATACCCACCAGACGGTCGCCGTCCCATGCCGAATATACCGTCTCGTAATTCTTCATGGCCTCGACAAGTTTGTCGGGATAGTGACCCGACGACCATTCCACAGACATGAAAAGACGTTCCAGCTCGTCACGTCCGAAAGCATGTATATCTTTATATTCAATATTATCCATTGTTGTCAGAAATCGATTGTATTTCGCAGACACCTAATGTATGTCCCATAGAGATTCTCACTTCCCATACCATGCCGGCTGTGAAAGAAACATTCATATATTCCAATATCACTATTTCCTACAGACATCAGCATGGTGTTTCCCTCCCCTGTCATATCTTACTATAAAAGGTCGGATTCAAATATATTCGGATTCAAAACTAACTAAAAATTTCCATAATTACATCACATTATGTTTTTTTAACCGTATATTTTCATTCTGAAAACAACATTCTCCCCCATATATTGCCTCAACAACATCATATCAGTATAATCCAGGAAAAACACAAAGATTCCCCATCCTCTTAGATCATATGGCACAAAAACAGAATATGATTTTATACCCTACAGGCTTCCCGACGACCTTCCTTTGTTGGAACAATCTTTACTTTAACATATGTTAAGCGACACCTTGACCGCGATTTTCAACCATGAGCCCGAAAACCGCAATTTTCGCTTCAAACGGGAAGCACTGACTGTCAGCACGTTACAACCACGAAGATTTGTCAAGAAAGCAGAGAGGGCCGTTTCACCTTGCAATAAGACCCTTATTGCATTGCGAAACAGGCCTCCCGGCACTGCCAAACGGCCGTTGCGGGAGTGTCGGGAGGCCCTTACGGCGAGTTGGCATGCCCAAAAATGTGTTTAAAGGAAGCATAAAGGCGCTACTGGCCTTTCTATTTTGCAAAAAACGAAATACGTTTTTTTCAGAATAAAACGTACAGATTCTAAGATCCGTATTTTATAGCTTTGCTTCTACAATCAGCTTTTAAATGTATAACCCACACTACAGTGAACAGTGTTTAATAAATGCTAATAAAAATCAAAATGGGGGGGGTAAAAGCTGTGATAACATTTTTTAAACATAAAATGTTACCTTTGCACTGTGAAATGAAACATACGTTTTCATCAAGCCAGATAAGCAGAGTGAGCTTGCCCAAACTCTGGCATGACAATAAAACGCAGGATGAAATCCAACGTTAGGAAAATACCGATAAGTATATCTTGATGTGGAAAGATGAATTATATTAAAAAAGCGAATAAATCATGATTAAAAAGACATTACTAAATTTATCACTAATCATCGGACTGATGAGCAGCGGAACTTGTTGGCTATTGGCCAATCCTGTGAAAATACACCGGAAAAGTCTTGCACTGGAAATAGAAAACAAGAGAAAGAAAGCAGAGGAAAAGAAAAGGCAAGAACAAGCAATAGAATACCGTAAGCTGGAAGATGAAAAAAGAAAAACAAAAAATTACAATCGTCTGTTGGCCTATCAGCAGCAAATAACAAAAATGAAAGATTTATATCTGTATATGTGGGACGACACATGCTATGTAAGCGGCATAAACAAGAACATCAACGAAATGACAGAGGCGGAAATTGACCGTCTTGCCGCCAACAAGGGTTGTGGACATATAGCAAAGGAAATTCGTTACGCAAAAAAAATGCTTAGCGACGGAAATCGAAAACTGCAAACCGGCAACTTGGAGTCAAAAGGCATATACCATGAGCAAAAATGCGACTATGCTCCCATTCCGCCAAAACCAGTCAATGATGTTGTCCAAAATGCCCCATATGGCAAACTTCGCAATGGAGAATCCTGTAATATCATTTATATCATCGACGAAAACGGAGAACTGGCTATGGCTATTGCTGTCAGTGCCGGTTCACCGGTACTTGACCAGTTTTATATATCCAAAATCAGGGCTTTGAAAAAATGGGTTCCGGGTATGAGACAAGGCAAACACGTCAGTGTAATGTACAATGCCACCAGTATGGTCCATAAAACACAATATTACTACCCCACTTATAACTTTAACAGATATCATCCGAGATCGAGATGGTAACGATTTGTCATCAAATTATATCAAGTAACATTCCACAAATAGATTAATGATTATGAAAAATAAGATATTTTCCAAAAATATATTAGCGGCAATCATATTACTCTCCATCACAATAAATGGTGTATTTGCTAATACCGCATCGGACATAAACATGGCACAAACAAATTCCAAAGACAATCGACAGAATGTCAAGAGTAATGTGTTTTCCCAATTAGTGAAACTAAACAAACAAGAGTTCATCCTCAGATGTAAATTTGACATACCAGACAATGAAGTGTTGCAGAAAACATTGGCTGGGAGAATGTTTGGTAACAATACACTATTGCTGAATCCTGCGTTACAGGATTTTCTGGCAAAGGCAGATATGACAAGCGACAAACTTCCCAAAAAACTTTACGGCAACAATTTCATATCAATGGGATGCCAATGCCTGAGTTCATACAACGGTCCCGACTATCAATTTGACACATATCTGTACTATGTGACACTGACGATAAACAATCTTTTGAAAAACGGAGGCGCAGGGCTGCCGAAAGAAACACGCGGACATATAACTTACGACACAAGACTGAGTAAAGTGCTTACCATAGCCGACATACTGACAGAGGAAACAATCAAATCAATGGAACTCGACGCCACGAGCACGAACATGCACATAACACCTATGGGCAAACTGATATGCTACACATCAGCTGATACGGGCAAGGAAATTGATATAAACTCGGAAAACAAGTCGATGTTCAGCGAGTATTTCAAAAAAATAATAAAAGAACCGATGAAAACAGAAGCTGAAGATATGCTGACAGCCAAAGAGATTGTTGCAGAAGAAGGACCCCAATATGAAGAAAAGCCTTTAGACATTGCCGAGGTGATGCCTTCGTTCCCCGGAGGTGACGCAGCAATGATGCAGTGGCTGAGCGTGAACATAACATATCCGCCCATTGCAGAAGAAAACGGAGTGCAGGGACGTGTAATCGTGAGATTCTACGTGGGAAAGGACGGCGCAATCTACAATCCAAAAGTTCTTAGAAGCGTAGACCCTTCACTTGACAAGGAAGCCCTCCGTGTAGTCAAGTCAATGCCAAGGTGGATTCCCGGAAAACAGAAAGGCGAGCCTGTGGCTGTGTATTTCACACTGCCGGTAACATTCCAATTGCAATAGGGAAACAACAGTCCATAAGAACAAACAGAGTGTTAGATGACTCCGTGAAAAGACAATATATAATAAGAACAGAATTAAACTACATTATCGTACATACAGAATGCGCCCCAACGGGGCAACAAGCACACAGCCCGGGGCAGAGCGCAGCGGCACCCCGGGTGTCATGTTCAATTAACCCATTCGCCCTTAAAGGGCAAAAGCATTCATTATCAAATACTTACACTTTTATACCCCATATATTTTTATGCTTTTGCCCTTTTAGGGCGCGAAGATTGGCAATGTTTTAATCCCGGGGTGCCGCTGCGCTCTGCCCCGGGCTGTGTGCTTGTTGCCCCGTTGGGGCGCATCCATCCAATGTACGGACGATATGTAGTTTAATTTTGTTGACTAACTTATTTGATGATTTCAGAAATGAACAACAAGTTTTGGACACCCTACTTGGCCGATTGTTATTATTTGTATCTTCATGTTAACCCAAACTAAAATACAAGAAAAAAAACACACAGACTGCATCCACCGATATAAAAAATGTTATCTTTGCAACGAAATACATAAACAAATATAGGGAAAATACCGATAGGTATATCTTTATGGGAAAAGAAGAATAAACTTTTAGAATTATGACAAACAAAGAATTTATCAAGAAAGGACTGTTGTTGGCAATGATGCTGATAAGTATGACAAGCAACATTGCTTGGGGGCAAAAACCTTTGGACGCTGCAGAGGTGATGCCATCTTTCCCCGGCGGTGAGACCGCGCTCATGCAGTGGCTGAGTCAAAACATAACATATCCGGCGATAGCTGAAAAGAACGGTGTGCAGGGACGCGTAATCGTACGGTTCGCCATAGGCAAGGACGGAGCGGTATGCGACCCGGAAATATTCCGCAGCATAGACCCGGCACTCGACAACGAAGCTCTCCGTGTGATTAAGGCCATGCCAAAATGGAAACCAGGAATGCAGAAAGGAGTTCCGGTGGCTGTGAATTTCACATTGCCAATCACATTCAGATTACCGGAAAAGACCAAGGATGTAAAACCGGAAGAGCGCCACAAAAACAGCGAAATACTGAAAGCCAAAGAGGTTATTTCGGAAGAAAGACCCAAATACGGAGAAAAACCTTTGGACGCTGCAGAGGTAATGCCATCATTCCCCGGCGGAACTGACGCACTCATACAGTGGCTGAGTCAAAACATAACATATCCGACAACAGCTGAAAAGAACGGTGTGCAGGGACGCGTAATCGTACGGTTCGCCATAGGCAAGGACGGAGGGGTATGCGACCCGAAAATAATCCACAGTGTAGACCCTGAACTCGACAAGGAAGCTCTCCGTGTAATCAAGGCCATGCCGAAATGGAAGCCCGGAATGCAGAAAGGGGTTCCGGTGGCTGTGTATTTCTCACTGCCAATCACATTTCAGCTGCCGGAACCGGAAACTGCTGAATAAGGGAAATCGAAAGTCATAAGAATGCGGACAGTTTAATTTGGCGAAGCTCTGATATCATATCATAAAGTAATGGTTATGTGGAATTCAAATCGCCAACCACCATTACATACGCATTCTTTTTGAGGCTTTCTTTTCAAGCCACATCAAAAAACGCACAAAACTTTTGGCCTTTCAAATAAATAATAATATCTTTGCAACCGCAAAAGATGCGGAAATAGCTCAGTTGGTAGAGCACGACCTTGCCAAGGTCGGGGTCGCGGGTTCGAGTCCCGTTTTCCGCTCTACTGTTTTAGATGGTAATGGATGCCGCAATGGTGGAATTGGTAGACACGAGGGACTTAAAATCCCTTGACCCGAAAAGGTCGTGCGGGTTCGAGTCCCGCTCGCGGCACCTCCGCATTATCTACGATGTGCATTTCACAATCATGAATTGTATTTCCCGTCAATCATCAAGATTGTTTCCTGTTGCTTTCAGTCAAGACTATTTCCGCATATACAACCGGTAAATCCGACTGACGATATGCAAGATTGCCGGTTATGAAGAACAAACTGCCGGCAAGACAGACAAACACACTATTTAATGATTAATAAAATATAAATTTCACACTCTTTTGAATGTCATACAACATTTAAATTTTACCTTTGCATATATTTACTAATATAATCAGAATCCGAAAGTGCAAACGCACTCTGCGGTTTCACAAAACCAATACTAAATTATGCAAAAAAACAACTTTTTATTGCTGTCAGCCGCATCTATGCTGCTACTCACATCATGCTCATCAAAACTCGGAGAACTGTCTGCCGACAACTTCAATGTAGTGCCCAATCCACTTGAGGCACAGGCCGGACAGGTGCCAGCCACCATCAACGGAATGTTCCCCGAGAAATACATGAAGAAAAAGGCCGTGGTAACCGTCACACCGGAACTGCGCTATGCCAACGGCAAGATAGCCAAAGGAACAAGCGCAACATTCCAAGGTGAGAAAGTAGAAGGCAATGACCAGACTATCTCTTATCTCGTGGGCGGCAACTATACCATGAAAACCAACTTCAAATACGTGCCGGAGATGCAGAAGAGCGACATGTATCTCACATTCAACGCCAAAGTGGGCAAGAAGAACGTTGAGGTACCGGCAGTGAAAGTGGCCACAGGCGTGATAGCAACATCCGAGCTGTATCGCAACACCATCAACAACGCCCAAGGCTGCATAGCCGAAGACGCATTCCAGCGCGTGACAGAACAGAAACAGGAGGCAAACATCAAATTCCTCATACAACAGGCCAATCTGCGCAAGAGCGAGCTCCAGAACAACTCAGTAACCGAATTTGTAAAACTGCTTCAGAAAATAAACGCCGATCAGGAAGGTCTCAACCTCAGCAATGTTGAAGTGTCGGCATATGCTTCGCCCGACGGTGGCGAGAAGCTGAACGACAAACTTGCAAACCAGCGTAAGCAGAACTCGGAGAAGTATGTGGCAGATCAGCTGAAGAAAGCAAAGATTGAAACTGAAATCGACGCCAAATACACAGCCCAGGACTGGGAGGGATTCCAGGAACTGGTAAAAGCATCGAACATTCAGGACAAGGACGTTATTCTGCGTGTGCTCTCAATGTATAAGGACCCGGAAGAACGTGAAAAACAAATCAAGAACATGAGCGCCGGATTCAAAGAACTGGCCGACGGTATACTGCCAGAATTGCGCCGTGCACGCCTCACTATCAACTACGAAGTGATAGGCCGCGACGACGACCAGATAGAGGACCAGCTGAAGGAAGACGCCACCAAGCTGAGCGTAGAAGAAATGCTCTACTCGGCAACTCTCACAAACAAGGTCAACGAACAGGAAGCAAGATACAAGAAGACCACAGAAGTATATCCCAACGACTGCCGTGCATACAACAACCTTGCAACCATCGAATATGCACGCGGAAACTACGCTGCAGCCAAGAACTATGCCCAAAAAGCACTGTCTGTAAACCCGAAGAGCGCCGAAGCCAATGCCAACCTCGGTCTGATAGCATTACAGGCCGGCGACGCTGCAACAGCCGAGAACTACATAGCCAAGGCTGCTGACGCCAACGGACTGGCCGAAGTACTCGGCAACCTGCACTTGGCACAGGGCAACTATGCACTGGCCGAGCAGGACTTCAACAAGGTGAACTCCAACAGCGCAGCTCTGGCACAAATTCTCAACAAGAACTACAGCGCAGCCGAGAAAACCCTCAACAACGTGAAAAACGCTGACGCCATGACCGACTATCTGAAAGCAGTCCTCAATGCACGTCAGGGCAACAAGGGCGCTGCCAAGAACGCACTTGCCGCCGCATTGGCCAAGGATCCGTCGTTGGCTTCGTATGCAGCCAAGGATCTTGAGCTGGCCGGCATCAGCAAATAATCATCATACATAATTTTTTGTTTTTACTCTCCACCTTCATTTCCACCCCACCGGAGAAAACGACGGGGAGAAACGGAGATGGGGAGTTTTTTATACAACAGCTTTGACGACGACAATGGATGTAACGGAGAATATACACTCACACCGGTACCGGTACAGAGCAAAAGCCGGCCTGCCTTTCACCATCTGCACCGTTCTTGCAATCATGCTTTCGGCATGTGGGGCCAAGAGCGGACATTTCCGTATAGAGGGACGGTTCAAGAATCTGAACCAAGGAGAGTTCTATATATACAATCCTGACGCCGCAACAATAGACCTCGACACCATAAAAGTGGCCGACGGAAGGTTTGTATATGACGTACCGTTGGAAGACAAAACAATATTTGTCATCATCTTCCCAAATTTTTCCGACCAAGTGGTATTCGGCGAGCCGGGAGCCACTGCCAAAATAAAAGGCGATGCATCGCATTTGCGCGAGATGGAAATAAAAGGAACTGACGACAACAAACTGATGACCGACTTCAGGCTCAATGCCAACAAGATGACACCACCAGAAACCATACAATCGGTAGAAGCATTTGTCAACGAGCACCCGAAGTCGCCGGTAAGTCTTTATCTTATAAACAAATATCTCGTCACAGGTCAACATCGCGATTACACCAAGGCATACAAACTAACGAAAATAATATTACAGACCAATCCGGACAACGGTGCCGCTATAAGATTGTCCAAACAGCTGGATGCACTCCGACAATGTGCCATAGGGAGCAGACTGCCCGATTTTAAAGTAAAGGACATCGACGGGAACACTGTCAGCCGCACCGAAGTGCTCAACGGCAAAATAAACATTGTCACGACATGGGCCTCATGGAGCTATGAAAGCCACAACATCCTTCGCACACTGAAAAGACTGAAAAAACAATATGGCAAGGATATCGCCATGCTCAACATATGTCTTGACGGCAACAAGAGCGACTATAAGAGAAATACTGAACGTGACTCAATCACATGGCCGACCATATGCGATGGCAAGATGTGGGAAACGCCACTGCTCGGAAAGATGGGCCTGGCCACAGTGCCAGGCAATATCGTGGCCGACAGCAAAGGAACGGTAGTAGCCCGGGATCTCGACGGAAAGCAATTGGAAGAAAGAATAAAATCGATGATGAAATAAGCATTATCTTCCACAACAGCCCTATCCATACAATATTTCCACAACCTGATAACATAAGACACTACTACCTATGCTCGTAAAGACATTCTGCGCAGCCGTAATGGGGCTGGAAGCCACCACGGTAACCGTTGAGGTAAGCATGACACGCGGAGTAATGTTCCATCTGACCGGACTTGCAGACACCGCCGTCCGTGAAAGCCGGGACAGAATCGTGGCCGCTCTGCAAAACACCGGCCACAAATTTCCCGTGGCCGATATCACCGTAAACATGGCTCCCGCCGACATCCGAAAGGAAGGCAGCGGCTATGACCTGCCGTTGGCAATAGCCATACTTGCAGCCAACGGCAAGATAGAAAGTGACAGCCTCGGCGAGTATATGCTGATAGGCGAACTTGGCCTGGACGGCCGGTTACTGCCTGTACGCGGGGCACTGCCTATAGCCATCAAGGCACGTGCAGAGCAGTTCAAAGGGCTCATCGTTCCGCGACAGAACATACGAGAGGCCGCCGTGGTAAACAATATTGACGTATACGGCATGGACAACATAACTGATGTAATCCGTTTCTTCAACGGTGACCGCTCGTTCAAACCTACCGTGACAGACACACGCCGTGAATTTTATGAAAAACAAACTACGTTCGACCTCGATTTCGCCGATGTGCGCGGACAAGAAAGCGTGAAGCGTGCGCTCGAAGTGGCGGCAGCCGGAGGGCATAACCTGATAATGATCGGTCCGCCGGGCAGTGGCAAATCAATGATGGCCAAACGCCTGCCGTCAATATTGCCGCCACTGTCGCTTGCCGAAAGTCTTGAGACTACACAGATACACAGTGTGGCCGGCAAACTTAGCCGCGATACATCGCTCATCACACAACGCCCGTTCCGCTCTCCGCATCACACCATATCGCAGGTAGCCCTTACCGGAGGCGGTCTGAACCCTCAGCCCGGCGAGATATCTCTCGCACACAACGGTGTGCTCTTCTGCGACGAACTTCCGGAATTTACCCGAAGTGCTCTTGAGGTACTGCGACAGCCGCTCGAAGACCGCAAGATTACCATATCGCGGGCCAAATACACCATAGAATATCCATGTTCGTTCATGTTCGTAGCCTCGATGAACCCCTGTCCGTGCGGATACTACGATGACCCTACCCACCACTGCGTGTGTACCCCGGGACAGATACAGCGGTATATGAACAAAATCAGCGGCCCTATGCTTGACCGCATTGACATACAGACCGAGATAACCCCTGTGCCGTTCGCTGAAATTTCCAACGCATCACCTGGCGAGCCGTCTGCCTCGATTCGCCAACGTGTCATTGCCGCACGTAAGATACAGGAGGAACGATATAAAGACTGTAAAGGCATACACTGCAACGCACAGATGACCGAACGGATGATTCACCAATATGCCAGGCCCGACACATCGTCGCTTGAAATGCTCCGCACAGCCATGGAACGCTTGAAACTGTCAGCCCGCGCCTACAACCGCATACTGAAAGTGGCCCGTACCATTGCCGACCTTGACGGTTCAGAAACTATAAAGTCTCTCCATCTGGCCGAAGCCATCGGCTATCGCAATCTCGACCGCGGTGACTGGGCGGAAAGAAGGGGCTGACACTGACACAAAACAGAATTTTGATATAATTAAAATATGCAGCCATAATATGTAAGTTTTCCAAGTTCTCATTTATATGTGACATACCTTAATTAACAAACTTCAAACAGCAATCCGACAATTGAAATGGAAAAGAAACAAGGTGATAAAATAATTGATTATTACAACAATCTCGCACCGACATACGATGAAAATCGTTTCGACAACACATACGGACACTTCATTGACTCCGAAGAACGGCATGTGCTAAACAGGCTGCTGACAGGGAAAGAAAACAAAGTACTCGAAATCGCTTGTGGAACGGGACGACTGCTTGACTATGCCGGCTATGGCATTGATGCGTCAGAGAAAATGCTCACCATAGCCCGTCAGAAATTCCCCAAAAAAGATTTGCAACAATCCCTTGGACAATCCACTCCCTTTAACGACGCTTACTTCGACGCTGTATACTCGTTCCACTTGATGATGCATCTGGAACAGGAAGATATCTACGGCATAATCAAAGAATCACACCGTATACTCAAACCCAAAGGCCGATTGATATTTGACATCCCGTCATTGTCCCGCCGCAAGCTTTTCGGGAGGGAACATGGCAATGGCTGGCATGGCAACACGGCCCTCAATCAAACAGACGTAGCCCGACTCTCCGACGGTTTATTCAAAATAGTGTCGGTTACCGGCATCATGTTTATACCCGTCCATCGCCTGCCCTCTTCTTGGCGCAAAAGAATGCTAAGCCTTGACATATCAATGGCTTCAAGTCCATTGAAGACATTATCATCCTATCTGATTTTTGAACTTGAAAAGATATGAAACTTTCGACCAAAGCATCCCTGAGAATGTCCTTCGTCAAACTGCTTGATTTTATCAAACGCGTCCCTTTCGCCCGACCGACCGACAAATTTCCCGCAATGCCATATTCAATTACCGTCAGCCAACCTTTATTGCCTTCTCCCACACTCGAAAACAAGAAGCACAACCTTTGTGTAGCAGCAGATCGCATAAACAATCTTCTTATCCGACCCGGCGAAGTCTTTTCATTTTGGCATACCGTAGGCAACCCGAATGATCAGACACGCTTTCGCGAGGGTCGCAGCATCCATGCCGGTCGGGTAACATTCGATGTCGGAGGAGGACTATGTCAGGCTTCCGGCATAATACACCATGCCGCACTTTTGGCAGGACTGCATATTCTTGAACGGTACAATCATTCTGTCGACTTATACACCGAAAAATCCCGGTTCGCTCCCATTGGAACCGACGCTACCGTTTTTTATGGATTCAAAGATCTGAGATTCCGTAACAATACCGATGGCAATATCAGACTGCAACTTGAAATAGATACCGACAAAGTAACATTACATATGTCAAGCAACATTCCTATTCACCCCAAAAGTCTTAGCACAGACATAAAGATATCGCCTGATGGCAACAAAATGGTTTCCATCGCCGACACCACCACATTACGTATCGTCTCCACTTCCCTCTACCGACCTCTCCCATAGTTAACGACAACAATCACACTACATATGAGAACTAACGACATATTGGTAATAGCTTTCGACGCCGACGATACCCTATGGGATTGTCAGTCGCACTTCGAGAACGTGGAACGAGACTATTGCCGGTTGCTGGCCGAATATGGTGACAGTGATGACATCTCCAGCAGGCTGTTCAGAACTGAAGCTACCAATATGGAATTACTGGGGTATGGCACCAAGGCCTTCACACTGTCACTCGTAGAGAATGCTGTAAACATAAGTCAAGGCAAAGTGAGCGCCAAGACGATAGGCAAGATAATAGAACTTGGCAAAAGCCTGCTGTACCTGCCAGCCACACCTTTGCCCGGCGTACGAGAAACCCTGCGTGCCATAAGGAGTTTAAACCGCTATCGGCTCGCACTGTTCACCAAAGGCGAATTGCTTGATCAGGAAAACAAGCTGCAACGCTCCGGTCTCGCTCCATTTTTCAGCCATGTGGAAATAGTATGCGACAAGACACCCGCTCACTACCGTGCACTCTGTCATCATCTTAACATTTCACCCGAACGCCTTCTCATGGTCGGCAACTCATTCCGCAGCGACATAGCTCCAGCACTCAACATCGGTGCACACGCCGCATATATTCCATTCCATGTGACGTGGCAACTCGAACTGACTGATGAATTTGACCATCCACACCTCACACGTCTAAAACAATTTGGTGATATAATGTCGATTCTATGACTTGAATCAATCGACAATACATACCGGATTTATCCACATCACTATAGGACAAAAGCAGTGCCGTTTCTTGGTATCTTTCCTCTATAAAAAGACTTTTTATATTCTGTCGGTGTAGATATCTCACGATTTATATGTAAATTTGCAGAAGATAATAATCAAATATAAATTTCCACGATTATGAACAACAACCAATACATCCGTTTCGACTGGGCCGCCAAGCGCATTCTTCGCGACAAGGCCAACTTCGGTGTTCTTGAAGGTCTCGTGACAGTATTGCTCAACGAGGAGATACGCATCATTGAGATTCTCGAGAGCGAGGGCAACCAGGAGACAGCTGACGACAAGTTCAACCGCGTTGACATCAAGGCCCGCAACAGCAAGGACGAGATAATCATCGTGGAGATACAGCTGACCAGGGAGCTCTACTATCTCGAGCGTATCCTCTACGGTGTCGCCAAGGCCATCACGGAGCACATATCACTCGGAGACAAGTACGACAAGGTCAAGAAGATATACTCGATAAACATCCTGTACTTCGACCTCGGCAAAGGCGCCGACTATCTCTATCACGGTCAGACGGTATTCCGCGGCGTTCACACCAACGACACGCTCGTGATAAACACTAAGGAGAGCGACGTCATAAGGATGAAGGCACCGTCTGAGATATTTCCCGAATATTTCATCATACGCGTGAACGAGTTCAACAAGGTTGCGACAACGCCGCTGGAAGAATGGCTCGACTACCTCAAGAACGGACATATCAAGGATGACACAACGGCTCCGGGGCTCAACGAGGCAAAGCGGAAGTTGCAGTACATGGCCATGACAAGGCAGGAAAAGCTGGCATACGACAGGCACATCGATGCCATAATGATACAGAATGATGTCATTGATACGGCAAAACTCGAAGGACTCGTCGAAGGAAGAACTTTGGGAAGAGCAGAGGGAAGAGCCGAGGGAAGAGCGGAAGGAAGAGCGGAAGGACTCGTTGAAGGAAGAGCGGAAGGACTTGCCGAAGGACGCTCAGAAGGATTGGTTGAAGGTATCGAAAAAGGTATTACTGAAGCAAAACTAACACATGCAAGGAGCCTGAAGGCACATGGGATAAGCAATGATATTATATCCGATGTCACAGGTTTGTCGATAGAAGAAATAACTAAACTATGAATAGACACAAATTTTAATGAAAGGATAAAAGGTGAGGACTTACGCTAAAGTTCCTCACCTCTTTATATACAAGTTTATATACAAGCCAAGAACATTTATTGAAGTATAAGGCCGATATGCTTGCTGAAAACACTCACAAGACACTGTACTACTTTATATGTTTTGTCAAAATTATATAGTAAAAGTCGCTATCTACCAAAAAAATCTTCCGTCCCATGGATTCATATATTTGTAGAAGCATTAAGACAATAATAGTAATTACTTATGCAGAGAATGACTATATGGCAATTTTTGCATTTGACTTAATCCTAAAAAGTATATTTTTCATTCAAATAATCAAAATTTTTACCAAAAATATACGTAATAAAGAAAAAAAGCAGTACCTTTACAATCGACAACTACAATAACTGTCATCAGAATCATAACGAGTCTATAAGGTAACAACAAACTCTACATTGAAACCCCGTCCGACTACATCAAAAACGGACAGAAAAAATGTTGATACCATAAATGATACAGAATGCCAGTGATTGACACGGCTAAGTTCGAAAAAGATTGGGTTAAAATAATAACCACAGAAAACTTTGAAATATTTTTGGAGGCAATAAAAAGATATATTGAAATAAAGTAAAATACGTGTAAAGACTGGAAACACATGGAATAAGCAGTGGTATTATAACAATGTCACATGTCTTCGACAGAACAAAATATAGCTAAGCTATGAGTAAACACAGATTTTAATTAAAAGTAAAGGGTGTAAATTTCCTATGTTTTTGGAATTTACACCCTTTTAAAACTAATTATAGTGTTTAGTTGTATGGAAGAAAATATATTTTATTTATAAAAACCATTTCCACCATTACATAATAACTTTACGACTCTCTGTCTTACCATTGGCATAAGTAACTTTCTCTATTACAAGTCCTTTTGCATTTTTAGTAACCTTACGGCCAGACAAGTCGAAATACGCTTTGGAAGAAACTTTAGACACATCTGATGTCAAGTCGCTTATGCTTGAAGCCAATTCATTGGTAACAATGATTTCCAAATTCTCAGAGATACTACAAATTCCGGCAAGGCTAAGCCCACTTGTACCTTTTGCTAGAACAAGTCCTGCAAGAAACTTTTCGTTAGCTGGAGTAACGATCAAATTGTCATCCAAATCATTCCCAATGGCAAATGGCATATCCTCCAAACCACAGCTATAATATCCAGGTTGGCTATCATGTACAGCTGTACCTGTCACTCCAGGACCTGATCTAAACAAACCTATCCACTGAAAACTTTCAGAAACAAACCCTTCTTCGCCTTCCGAGATACACAACCAAGTTTCAGGCATGTCAAACAAAGCTCCCTGTACATAAATATTATTACCCAAAACAACAGCTTTTCCTTCTGTATTAACTGGCTCATTATCAGATGTTCCTGTTATGATAGTTTTGGTTATATAATCATCCATTCCACCTAAAATATCCAAATCAGAATAAATAGGAGTATCCGAGTAAGCAAGCGGTTCATTTCCTGTAGCAGTATAACATCCCACTAATTCGGGTATATACACCTCATTATTCTCCGGGAAATAATAGCCACCAAATGTTTCAGAAGAAGAACGTGTCATAACAGGATTACGGTTTTCATCACGGCTGAAATCAATTGATGTGACTACAATATCTTCGCCAATACCATTTGCTGCCGTAAGAATAACTTGATTGTTAATGAATGCCACGGAATCCGCACCAATTTGACTTAAAGAATTCTGTCCCTTAATGATGACGCCCGCAATAGCATACTCCAATCCCCATACATCAACAAGAAGTATTTCCGAATTTTGCTCAGTAGTCGTTGCTATCAGACTGGGAACCATACTGACAGGAACTGTACCGCCCAAAACATTTGCCTCCATAATACTACCGATCATATATGCCGGCATTGCCTGAACCTCTGCTTTTGCTGACGGCTGACGCAATACATTGCCTGTGATCGGCAATTTGGCAATATTCGCTTTCAGGCTTTCATGCTGAACTCCGGATGCTTTCAGTTCACTAAACATTTTATAATTACTGCGCACCTCCATTTTTTCCATTGACGGCTTGCTGATATCAGCAACCTTAGAAACCGCAACCCTTTGCGCCATACCACTGAATACAACTGCACATGCAGCCAATGTTAAAGTAAATTTCTTCATATACTTTATTTTTATTAATTAATAATCCGATTGCAAAGTTACACATTATTTATAACTTCGCAAACTTTTCAAGACATAATCAAGCGAAAAGGCATACAAAATCTTCATTTTGTCATTTTATACCGTCAAAAAGCATTAAAATGTATTCTATATGCATATAAAAACAGACAGTATCGTATAAATGCTTTTGTCATGTCATGCCTATAGAATCTTCTTCTATAATCCCAAAACTATACATGTATCGCATATCATTACAATAATACAATTGTTTAATTATAAAATGTCCTAAATTTATATAGAAAAAAAATCCAGCAATATTATGCACTCAACATGTGACATGAATATTGCTGGTACTATAGCCGGGCTATAATCTAAAAAACTATAAAATCCAAAAACCTTATTTAAATGCTATTTTTTACGCAAAACCGGTTCACGTACAGTCAGCACATTTGTACCTGTTGTGGACTCTGTTATAGACTCTACCGAATAACGATTAACGCGCATCAAATCAATGTCATGCCCCGCAACAGAACCATTATCGGCCAAAATACATTCCATACCCCCCGAACCTGACTTTGCAAGTTTGCCACTCATACTCCCATAAGTCTTGAACTGAGCACCACGACCATTGTTCGCCTCGGCACTTCCAACGGCAGTATACAGATAGTTACGACCGCTCATGCCGCATGAGACTCCCGCACTGAAAGTGATTTCGCCTGTAGCCTCAAAAGCAAAGGGTATACTATACTCAACGCCCTTTATAACGGTTACAAAAACAAGCGATGCGTCATTGTCTCCTACTGACAATGTTCCATTATAGCTGACATAGGATGTTCCTCCAGCATTTTTTCCAGAAAGAGTATATTCACCGAATACGTTAGAAAGTTCATACTGATAGAACTTTATTTCCCTATTATATTTTCCTGCGGTAACAATAATGGTTCCCTCACGGTCTGAACCAGAGACATTGTCCTCTATCTTAACACGCAATACATTCTCTTCCACTTTAGCCGACATCCAAGGTACTTCAGATGTTGCTATTACAGTACCGGAATGTTCCATTGGAAAAACAAGTTCGGAACCAAGATATACATTATTATATTCCGGTGCCGAAAGTGCAAAAACCATACCACGCTGCAGGACGCTCACCTTACGCTCCCCATTACCAGCCTTCACAGTAAGTACAGCACAACGACTCTCCAATGAAGGATTTTCCATAACGGAAACATCAATTACATTACCTTCAACAGTCGGTATACACCACTCTGACGAGCTTGTCACACTAATATTTCCCGAACCTTCAACAACAACTTTGGCAGATGAAGCTATAGAAGGCATATCCGAAGCCGTATTACTGATTATTGCAATAGTATCAGTACCTGCATAATAATTATCGTCATCACTACATGAAGTGACACACATCATTGCTGTAATTGCAAATATTATAGTCAGTATCTTATTCATAACAATCATTTTTTAACCATTTTTTTCATTCCATCCAAAAGATATGTATTGCCGAACATAAGCCATGATCTATGAGACTGGAAAAAACTGCCTACATCCGACCCATCCAAAGCGTCTCCATTTTGGAAACACCACAATATCACACCTCCTGAGACAAAATCCTCATATCCATTGCTCTCCACAATATATTCACCTTCTACTTTTGTATTGGCACTAACGACAAGACCTACCTGAGGAGACCAAGATAGATAAGAGCCATCTGGATCCAACATTGCCAATTGAATCTGTATTCCATTCTCTTCCCCTATGAACTGAGTGGAAATTGTCAAAGCGCCCCTTCCTTTACTATAGTTTAAAAGTATATCATATTTAGAATTGAGACCTTTCATAAGATATGCATCTCTCTCTTCCGTAGGTACAAGCTGTACGTTATAACGTGAATCAGCAGTATAAAGAGTATATTCACCCTCAAAAGTTGCATAATCTCTCCAATTGTCAGGACGGAAACAATCCATAGCAATCGTCTGACCGGCATTATTCATAGCTACCAGCTGCAATTTCTCACTATCGTAATCAAAACTGTTGAACGCTACATCTCCCGTACCGAGAGAAGAATGCAGACGTATTCCTGTAGATGTATATGTGAATGGCAGGCTATAACTAAACATCGCGTCATCCGGTGCGGTAAAGTCCACATGCCTGTTATCTATATCGAAAACAGCTTCCACATCAAGATCTCCTATTTTCCCCTTTGCAGTGCTAAAAACCAATTCTTCAACCATGTTGCGAACATTGCGGATATATGTTTCTGCGGGAACAGAAAGAGGATACATATACATGATATTCTGAGTCTTCTTACCTTTCAGTACAATCTTTTCAGGTGTTGCACTAAGTACAAGAAACTCAAAATCAGCATTCATTCCTTCATAGTTATTCTGACTTGGAGTTGCCATATCATGAAGGACTTTATTATAGGTATCAAAAGCCAATACCGGCCCATTATCTGTTGTCAGCTTATAATATGATGTACACGCTTCAGGTATACGTTCGGAAGATGCCGTACACGTAAGTTCATCAAACTTTACAGCAAACGCATAACCTCCATAGGCCATGTCTATACCTGCATAATAGTCCATTACCCATCCATTTTCCGCACCTGTCAGTATATCCTTTGTATGCATCAACGTCTGCTGCAAACGATCACTCGATGATGAATCAAATACATCATCCTGATCTTTCAAACAAGATGTAAACAGCATGGGTATAGCACAAAACAGTAATATCGCTATCTTTTTTATACTATTGTTCATAATCAATTTAATTTTAGTTTACAGTCAAATCGGTCAAATCTATCTTACCATCAACAATATCATGCTCCCGACGCAATATTGATTCACGAAGTTCATCTATATCAATATTCCATGTCTCTTCCATATAATTGCGCACAATATCCAACTTCTGCTCCAAAAGACCACGTCCATTTGCAGGATCATCAACAGTCCCTTCTGCAGTCTTCATCCATTCATCCCATTGTTCCTGAGAATTTGTCAAGTATGTAGAAAGCATCTCCGCAAAGTCCTCGCGATGGGAATTTTGAGAATAATTTGTTATGAAGCCACGTTGCAAATAATCCTCACCAAATTCAGGATTACTCCACTTATCAGCTAAATATCCAGGAGTAATAAGTTGGAAAGATGAAGGATATTCGTAAGTCTGATGCAGAATATGACTGAACTCATGATGTATGGTCTTCAGATAGAACGTATTCAGATTATCTATATTGTCTTTAAATCTGTCTATATAATTAACCCCCATGAGGGTAATCTTTCTTCCGCCCTCTGCTGTACCCAATTCAAATGTCCCATTATTGCGATAATGAAATTCTCCCTCTAAATAAAACAGCTTGGGGAAATATTTACATGTAAATTCCATTCCAGCCGTCTCTATATAAGCATCTATACAACTATATTTGACAATATGGGCCATTTCCACGGCTTGATCGTACTGAGCCGGCACTGTATAATAGTTCTCGTCACTTTCATTATATTCGTAACGATACTTCACAGCTATATTGAAAGGCTGAACATAATTGACATCAAGCCAATAGTCAAAAGGAGTTTTGTCTTGTTTGTCTGTAGTTATTACACTATCAGAAGACAAATCATCCTCTGAACATGAAACTGTAGTAAATATAGCCACTCCAGCCAATAATATTGAATATATGGTGTTCTTTCTCATTGTTTATTCTTGTTTTCGCATTAATAAAAACATCGCTTCTACTCAAAAGGCAGTTTAAAATCCGGATCCAAGCCATAACGTCCAGGGTTGGCTTCCATACCGACCGATGTAACTTCCATTGGCAACTGGATTGCACGTCGAGGATCATTTGCCAAAAGTGAATCGACAAGCGTTTCCGGTTCACTCGACGAATTCATTACACGACGTGTTATATTTATACCGTAACGCTTTACATCAAACCAACGAAGTCCTTCATGTATAGTTTCAAGACGTTTGAAATTAAGTACACAATGCAACATGCTCTCTTGTATACTACCCTCTCCCTCAATAGCAAAAGCAGGATAAAGATGTCGTTTTTGAGAAGGAGCAAAAGATGTGTAATAATTCATATTATCATAATACTGCTTAACAGTCTCTGGTGTAAGAATCAGTGATGTCTTTGCCCAATTCTGCATCCACACGGTCAGATCCTGACAAGCCTTGTCATATTGTTTCAGCATAACATAAGCCTCTGCACGCTCCAACAAAGAAATATCGGCTCGGAAAGGAACTGCTACAGTATGATAATATCCGGTTTTTGATACAGGATCTTTCTCCTCAAGCATCATTGGAGTCTTTGCGACCAAGGCCCTGTCCATCGTACCTCCCTTGAAAACAAGTGGCAGACAACGCATCATCGTATATCCTCCCCAAATATTATTTGCCTCTAATGTTTCATTCTTAGAAATGAAGCTATTATGAGAATACTTTGTGGCATTGATGTAATTGCTGAAGAAAATACCAGCACTAGAAACAGCTGTTGTCATCAGGAAATTACACTTTGCCGATGCTTTAATATAAAGATTATTTCTTGGATCCAAATTGTTTGTTATACCATATGACTCCATCTCGTCCCAATCACGCAACAAGGATTTCGGTGCTGTACCAAGACAAATATTTGCACATTCCAAAGCTTTATCCCATTTCTCATAAAATAGATAGAAACGCTCTGCAAAGGCATAGGCAGCCTGCTTGTTAAAATGATATTTAGGCTGTTTATAATGCGTATCGCCAACTAAAGGAAGTGCTTCTTCAATATCTTTCTCCATTTTCGAATATACTTCAGCCACTGTTCCACGGTCATAATGTGGATTCAGTCCGGCCTCAACTGTTGTCATATAAGGTATACCTAAATCTTTAGCACTAGTATTGACATTATAATTTTGGCAGAACTCATTTACCAATATAAAGTGATGGTAAGCCCTGCAAAGCAACGCCTCGCCCTTTGCCTCCTTCATCTTCACACTCAGTGGTTCTGGAAGTTCTTCTATTGCCTGAAGAGCATGGTTTGCTGCGGATATGGCAGAATAACTGCCCTGCCACATATTCATCACGCCATCATTATCAGACTCTTTCATTTCATTCCATGTATAAGCCTGATTTATAAATCTGTCATCATATTTTGAATAGCGAGGTCCCATATCATCAGTATTGTCTGACAGACATTCATTAATGATAGCATAGCTATGAGAGGTATATGCCGAAGTAAGCAGCGAAATAATCTTTTCCTCTGTATCGAGTTCTGTACGGTTGTCTGGATTCTCGTCAAGAAAATCATCACATGAAATTAAAGACATTCCTACGAAAAGAGACATTCCCAATATATATAATAATTTGCTTCTCTTCATTTTTTCGTTCTTTTTCTGTTTTTTTAAATACCTACTTTCAAAGTCAAAGTAAACTGCTTAGGCATAGGTGATGCTACACCACCTGTATTGAAGAATTCAGGATCCTGACCATTAAGTTTTTTATCTGCATAAAGAAGAAACAGGTTAGTAGCCTGAAGTTTCAACGATAGATTTGAAACTCTCAATGCCTGAATTATGTTAGAAGGGAATTCATATCCAAGAGAAATCTCTTTCATACGAATGAAATCACCTTTGGCAACACGTTCCGTACTATAATTATAAGCCTGATATGCCTTGTTGAGATTAGCATCATTCTTGTTCTGGATCTTACTTGCTATAACAGGAATTGTAGTACGCTTTTCATCACCTGGCACTGTCCACCGGTTATAAAACTCTTTAGGCATAGATGTCAAATCGTTATATTCATTTGAGAAAATCGGATCCAAACGAACAACATTACCAAACGAATATGTAATAAATACATTCAAGCTGAGTCTCTTATACTTGAACATATTGCCCAAACTTCCTACATTTGTTGGTTCTGATGGACCTTCGTACTTCAAAAACTTCAACTTTTCCGGATCATACTCCTGCACATTTATGCCAGAAACACTAATATTTCCATCTTGATCCAAAAATGTCGGCAAGCCTTCCCCACTCAATCCCATAAACGGTATTGAGAATATACTCCCACGTGGGTAACCAACCATAGAGAAACCGTTTCCTGACAGATACTCATACATACGGTTCATTGTGTTCAGTTCTGTTACCTCATTCTTCATATAACTATATATGAAATCCGTAGACCATGTAAAATCCTTCGTCTTGATATTCACTGTACTAAGAGAAAGTTCAATACCGCTTGATTTCATCTTGGCTACATTACCATATTTAGACTGTTCTCCTCCGACAGCCTCTGTCGATACAATACCAATAAGATCGAAGTTACGACGAGTATAGGCATCAAACGAGAAATTAATTCGGTTATCCAAAAAACCGGCCTCAAGACCGAAATTAAATTCATGTTTCTTTTCATATGTAAGATCCTCATTTGCCAAAGCGTCAATATACAATGCAGACTCTGTAACATCTGCAGAAGGACGCCATGGATTTTCAGCCTTTATCACCACACGCGAATTTGTCACAAAAGAAGGACCTCTATCCGCCGTAAGCGAATAAGATAGTTTAAACGTAAGATTTGACAATGCTGGACTAAGTTTTTCAAACCAACTTTCCTCATGTACATTCCATGCACCGGATACGTTCCATGTAGGCAACCAACGAGCACTGCGGCTCTTTCCCATTCTGTTGGTTCCTTCATAACGATATGTACCGGTTATCGAATAACGCTTTTTCCATGAGTATGTAGCCACACCTACAAAAGCAGCACTACGTTCCTGAGTATTTGTCATTTCATAGTATTGGGAATTCTCTTCCTGACTTTTCTTGAATACAGCATACGCCCATGACGGAATTTCACCCATTTCATACTGCATACCCCATCCACGGAACCATGTATAGTGTCGTTCTGTATTGTTAACCTCCATGGCACCGTATAGATTTAATATATGGTCTTCGTTAAACACATCATTATAAGAAGCCGACGCACGGAAGTCATAACCGAACATACGATTGTCTCTACGATCTATTATGCCACCGTTTGGCAATACAGTAACAGGCAATGCATAAATATCGTCAGGATTTGTATAAAGGTAATTATTCCTGTCACGGATAGCCGTTGTGCCCATAGCTCTGTATGCTTCGGCTTGATTGGAATTGTCTTTAACATTATGTTCTTGAGTGGTTGCTGCATATTTTATGGCTCCCAAAGCCGTCAGTTCGACCTTGTTTATCGGCTTGTATGATAAAGAGGCCTGCATTCGGAAATCAACCACATTAAGGTCCATATAGTTATTCTCCAATTCATGGAACACATTAAACGGAGCATAATTACGAGTATAGAAAGTATTCGGATCCAAAGCACGTGATGTGTTAAGCGCATATGAATAAGGGTTGATGTCAAAAGCACGGCTTACCTCACCTGTAACTGGATTGGTTGTAGAACTTATAGTACCCGGAGCTGTCTGTTTACGATAAGATGCATTACCTATAAGTCCTGCGCTGAGTTTGGATGATAACTTGTAGTTGGCATTAAAATTCGCAGTATATCGTTCTACATCACTCTTTTTATACCATCCCGGATCATACATTGCACTTACAGATGCATAATACTGAGCCTTTTCTGTTCCAGCTGTGATACTGACAGAATGATTGTGCTGGATGGAATTTGAAAACAGCTCCTTAAACCAATTGGTGTTACGGTATTCTGCCGCTCTCAGATAATTCGCCCTTGCCTCTGAGGTATTTTGCAAGAAGAACTGTCCTGTAGCCGGATCATATTCGCTCATAAGCTGATACATCTTACCATATACTCCACTATTTGCGGCATTTGCTGTTTCTGCATAGTTCAAGTATCCTTTTTGCTGCAATTCCTGATATATACCCATTTGATCCTGAGAATTCATAATATTGAATGTCGAATAGCTCGGTATCAGACGCATCGTATATTCACCGGTATAGCTTATACGAGCCTGCCCGGCTTTACCTTTTTTGGTCGTTACCACTATCACACCTGCCATAGCACGTGCACCATACACAGATGTAGCCGACCCGTCCTTAAGAATTTCAAAACTCTCAATGTCATCAGAGTTCAACCCTGCTATAGCAGAACTTATAAGAGTATTGGCATCACCAGAAGAAAGTTGGTCTGCACTTACATCGACCACATCTTCCATAATAACTCCATCAACAACCCAAAGAGGTTTAGAATTTCCATAAATTGATGTAGAACCACGAACACGGATTTTAGGAGCGGTACCAAAAGTACCTGATACGTTCTGCACCGACACACCGGCAGCCTTTCCTTCCAAAGAGCGACTAATATCGGCAACACCATCAAGTTTTGCTGATCCTGCGTCAATCTTTGTAGTTGATCCAGAGAACAGACGTTTATCCATCTTCACCATACCCGTCACCACGACGTCACTCAAAGTATTGGCATCTGCCTGCAACGTAATTTTCATGTTCGGTTTCGGTGTCACGGTCTGTGTCACCATACCGATGTAGCTTACCTGAATCTTCTTACCTTTGGGCACATTCAGAGTGAACTGTCCGTCGATATTGGTCGTGGTTCCGGTCTTCGTGCCCTGTACGAGTACGGATGCACCGATGACCGGCTGACCGTCATCTTGAGACAGCACGGTTCCCGTCACCTTTGTTTGGGCAAACGCCATTCCTATCGACAGGAACAGGCATGCCAAAATCATGGTTAATTTTTTCTCCATAAAAACTCTCTCTTTTACTAATGTTTTATAAGTTTGTTACAATTTGCAAAATTACACAAAAATTCCAAATTAAAGCATTAAAATAAAAAAAAAGCATTATATATTATGTGTATTACCGCCAAACAGATATATAAAACGGCTTTTATGATTCTAAAATGAATAAAAATCCGTTGTTTAACTTGCAAAATGAAAGGCTTAAAGGCTGCTATTCACGTAACACATGTACAAGTGATGCGGGACAGTTCTACAGTATACGGCAATAACGGATACAACAGACTGTCTGTCATTGATTTGATGTCCGTATAAGGGGTTTGCCACCGATATACGACGCCATCTCCGAAAAACTGGAGCCTGCCGAACCATAGATGCATTGTGTGCGCGCCAGAGTGTACATGTCGGCCAGTCCGCCGCGTATACCGTCGACATTGCCGCGGAAAGCCTCTTCTCCGGCCGTTATGATGCGATTGCCGAACTCTTCGCGCATTTCGCGTTTGACGTCCTCACTGTCTGTGGCAAGAAATATTTTAAGGTCAGCATAGGATTCAAGCTCTTTCCGGCCGGCATCTATGAAAAACTGCGTCGGACTTTTCTCTATCGACTCCATATTGTCGGTACGGCGTATGTGCATGCCTATTGTGTGTGCAGAAAACATACATTCATTTCTTTCCACCTGTTCCATCACGCCACGCACCGGGCGGAACAACTTGCCGTACAGTGTATCAGGAAAACTGCCGAACACCTGATAGCAACTCATGTAACAGCGGTGGCCGCGTTGCCATGCCTCGAAGTCAAAGCCCTGACGCTTGAGCGGGGTCACCTCACGTTCATATATCCGTGATTTATAGTGGGGGGGGTAAACGAGCATTTGCAACAGCTTAGGTATCCATAGATTCTTTCGTCGCGGACGGTCGTTGACAATAAAATCCAAGATACGGGCCTCACGCAGATCGAACAACGACGGATCTACAGGCTCGAAGATATCATTGAATGCCGCGTTCAACGCCCAATCGCGAAACCATACCACCTGCAAGCGTGAGCCGGTCGCCTCACAAAGACTGTATGCAGATGCCACTGCTCTCATTCGGTTGGCCAGTCCGCCGGAAGGGACAAGCGTCAATGTTCCACTATTCATACCCAATATGCGTTACCGGCACAAAAGTAGCTTGTTATTTTGATATATACAAGTTTTCATGGCAAATGTTTCATAGAGCCGGCGATAAAACGCGTCAAAGTACGACATTATTTATTTCGGTGATATGGGATTTCGCCATTTATATGTAAATTTGCACCGGTAAATCAAGTTAAACGATGTTCTGACAGCATACAATGAAACTATCAAACATATTCGGTATCAGGCGCGAAGAGCGTACGGTAATACTCGTGGCAGCGGTGCTGATGGTGGCACTCAACGGACTGATGGTGGCCTACAACCATGATTTGTTCACCCGCGGGGGCAACATTGCCTACTACAGTCTTTTCACCAAATACTTCGTAGTATCCGGATACGACGATTATACGTATATCACACTGTCTACCGGCAAGATGATATACGCGCTTTACCGCCACCCGTTGTTCACGCCTATGATGTATCCGCTGTATCTGTTCAACCACTGGCAGATGCAGTATACGGAAATGAACATGGCCATATATATCGTCGCGGCGGTTATGGTGGTGTGCGGTATATGCTCGTTTCTGTTTCTTTACCGCATTCTCCGTCGTGTAACAGGTTTGAGCCGCACCGATTCGTTTCTGCTCACGCTGATGTTCTATTCGTTCGCCCATGTGATGATAAGCTCGTTCGTCCCCGACCATTTCGGCATTTCGATGTCTTTGCTGCTGCTTACACTCTACGCAGCGGGCTACCATCTGCGCGACGGCAGCTGCATGGGACCATGGAAGACGATGCTGCTTTTTCTGGTCACATCGGGAATCACGCTGACCAACGGCGCCAAGACAATGCTGGCCGCATTGTGGTGCGGGGGCAGGCGTTTCTTCGATCTGCGGTACCTGTCGGTGGTGTTCATACTGCCGGTGATGATTCTTTCAGGGGCATATACATATCAATACTATACCGTCCAACTGCCCAACGAACGCCTGGACTCCATACGTGGCGCACAGCGCATGAAGACCGACCCCAAGTTTGCCGAGGCACATCGCAACCATGAGGAATGGAAGAAGAAACACAAGGGAACCAAGATTATAGACAGCGAACTGTTTGAATGGACAGACAAATCCATGTCGCGCTGGGACGCTGCCGTTGAGAATGTCTTCGGAGAGTCCATACAGCTTCACCGCAGATATCTGCTTCAGGACGGCAACAGCAACCGCCCCGGATTTGTCACTTACGACTGGTGGCTGAACTATGCCGTCGAGGCCTTGATCATACTTCTCTTTGCGGCCGGACTGTGGTTCGGACGCCGTGACAAGTTCATCCACTTGTGTCTGTCATGGTTTGCCTTGGACATGACGCTGCATATGGTGTTGGGATTTGCCATCTTCGAGAATTACATAATGACAGCCCACTGGATTTTCATCATTCCCATAGCCATATCCACATTATTTAAAAGCGCGAAAGCAAGATGGCGCCTGCCGTTGCGCGGGCTAATCGCCGTAATAACGCTTTTTCTATGGATATACAACGGAACACTGATAGTAGAGTATCTGCTTTAGCCAGAATGATTCATAGACAAGCGCTCTTGAATAGAACAACAGGAATCCGGGCATGGTAACGGGGGAGATATCATGCGTGGTAACAGGTTGTGTCTTGAATGGTAGCAGGGGGTATCATGCGTGGTAACAGATTGTGTCTTGAATGGTAGCAGGGGGAATTATATACATGGTAACAAGTGGAATCATGCATGGTAGCAGGGGCGTCCTGAAAGGACAACGAGCACATAGCCCGGGGCAAAGCGTAGCGGCACCCCGGGAATCCATGTGTTGGATTCCCCGCGCCCTGAAAGGGCAAAAGCATAAAACCATATGGGGTATATATAATGTAAATACCTGATAATTAATGCTTTTGCCCTTACAGGGCGAATGGATACAATCGTGTTGTCCCCGGGGTGCCGCTACGCTCTGCCCCGGGCTATGTGCTCGTTGCCCCGTTGGGGCGCGTTCATTCAGGGTGCATTCATTCAAGGTGCGTTCATACTATGTCCGGACGATAATGTAGTTCCATTTTGTTGACTAACTTTACTAACTTAAAACAATGCACTCTATTTTGATTTACAATGCCATACACACATCCTCCAAATTCCGGAAGACCCATATTTTGCCGCTTACCCGAAGTCAAGCCTAGCCGGCCTGTGGGTTTTCCGTTGTTCCACGGGCGGATACTTCTGCAATCCCGGATAATGGTTGTTCAGATATGTCTCCACGTCTGCCGGAGCCGCCACCTCCAACGGCCCGAATGTCATGGTCTGAAGATTGTTGATGCTTCCGACGGATATATGGTCGCAATCGGTCGACATAAGATTGTAGCGGTCGGCCCCGCATCCGTTGAACATTGTCTGTATTCCGGTCATCAGCCTGTATATGGCGCTTTTGGGCAATACGGCGTTCGTTATGCGTGTCATGAGACATGGAACGAATCCCCGCGGACGCGGCTCGGGCACCTCACACTTTCCACACCATTTATATTGCCACACTTCCTTGGCTATGAAGCACGCATTGAGAAACCCCATGGCATGAAACTGTATCTTCTCGGCCGTGCGGCTTCGCGGGACTTTGTCGAACGGGAAGACGTCTACAAATATACCGTGATGCATCGGAACCCTGCTGAACATGCTCTCGAGAAACAACGTATTGTGTTTCCTTACTTTCGCAAAGAAAAAAGGCGCGTGCCTGTCCGTCTTGTACCACTGCAGGAAATAGTCCTTTCCAAGCTCCGCCGGAGCCTCCGCAAGAAATCTGTCATAGTCCTCGCGCGTCATTCCTATATCTATATCGTCGTCCCACGGTATTATGCCTTTCCAGAAGAAAGCGCCGATACACGTACCTCCTATGATGAAATATCTGATGTTGAGCTTATGGCACACGCGTATCGTCTCGTGCAGTATGTCATACAGAGTGTCGTGCAGCCGGCTGAGTTCCTCGTCGGTATATTGGTATTCCATATATAATAATGTGTATTTTATTTCCTTATCTTCGATTTCACGAACAACATGCACTCGTCGAGCGTGCTGCGGCTCACAAAGCGCATCACAACATAATACAGCGCGGCGGCCGTCACTATGCGCACACCCATAAGCAGACGCAGGTCGCCAATGGCGGCGGTGATACAGTGGGTGGCTGCCATCACGGCGAGAGCCGACAGCGCAAACGGCATTATGTCGGCCAGAATCATGCCGAAGCCGTAACCCGTGAACCGGCGGACAAAGTGATGCCACACGAACACCCACAGCGTGTTAAGCACCACATATACCGTCACCATGGTGTGTATGCCGTAGCGGTAGAACACGGTCATGAGAACTATCTGGAGCAGTCCGAGACACACGTTGCACATCATATATGTGCCGGAATGCCCCTTGCTCACCACAAGATTGGACAACAGTGTGCTCAGCGGCATGAACGCTCCGCCAATGCAGAGAATCTTGATGAGCACGGCGCTGGCCTCCCACTTGTCGGTGATGGTGATGACGATGAACTCGTGCGCCACCAGACCGAAACCGAACAGCATGGGGAATGATATGAATGCCGTTACGCGCATCAGTTTGCGCAGTGCCGCCAACTGGCGGTCGCCGTTGTCTTTCAGCTCCACGAATATTGGCTGGGCCACTGTCTGCACCATACCCTGCAGAGTGTAGAAGCACTTCGAATTCCACTGATATGCCTGATTGTAGTAGCCGACATCGCGCTTGGAGAAGTGCAGACCGAGCAGGATATTGAGTACGTTGGTGTTGATGTGGGTGATGATGTTGGACAAAAGCAGCTTGCAACTGAACCGGAACATGCCGCGTACAGGACCGAAATCGACGTGCAGCGACGGACGCCACGGGGAGTAGTGCCACTGCAGCGAGGTGTGGATCGAGATGAACACTATGCTCTGTGTGGCCAGTGCCCAATATGAGAATCCGCCGAAAGCCAGCGCCACGCCCACGCCACTCGATATGAGCACTGCCGCAAGTCCGCTCTTGGCCTGCTGTTTGGCTTTCAGATTCTTGAACAGCCATGCCGACTGTACGGTGCCCAGACCGGCTATTACAAACCCCAGGAAAGCATACCGGCAGAGCGGCACCAGCTCGGGCACGCCATAGAACCGGGCTATGAGCGGGGCGGAGAAGAACAGCAGCGTATATAGCATGACACCCATGAGGATATTGAACCAGAACACCGAGTTGTAGTCGCGGTCTGTCGGATTCGGAATATTTGCCAGCGCCGTCTTGAAGCCGCTGTTCTGCAACTCGTTGGCCACAAGCGAGAACACACTTATCATGGCTATCATGCCGTAATCGTCGGGCGACAACAGACGGCCGAGGATGATGCCGAACACCAGTCCCAGCAGCTGCTGACCGCCGTTGCTTATTCCTCCCCAAAGTAGCCCGTTGGCCGTTTTCTCTTTCAATGACTCCATTGCACGTATTCCGATTTGCACCGCAAATTTAACTATAATCGACAGATAATCAAAGAAAAAGACGCAGTATTTGCGGGCAAACCGGCCCGGCCGCCTGATAATATCCCAAATCGGGGCTGTGTCAAAATATAGATATCGCAAAAGGTAGGGACTTTACCTTTGCATATGAAATTAAAAATCATAAAAAAGTAGTAAAAAGAAATAGGTTTTCTTACCTTTGTTGTATAAAGGAAGTCAACCTTCCCACGGAGTATCCCAGCGTAGGGAATAGGCTTTGAGCCTTTAATATGCCATGGCCTCCGTGGGTTTATAACTTCAATCCAGATAGAATGGTAGGCTCTAAGCTAGGGTGGCCATAATTTGTGGTTTATTTTTAGTATCAAAATAGCATTAAATTTAGCAATAACTGTATGATATTTAAATAATTGACTTTTTATATTGTATCTCAAAAATGAACGTTATATGAGCGGAGTCGTTAAAATACGAAATTACTCAATTGCAACAATGTCATATTCTGTATTTTAATAAGTTGTTCAACAGAATCAAACTACATTATCGTCCGGATATAGGATGAACGCGCTCTGGATGGATACGCCCCAACGGGGCAACGAGCACATAGCCCGGGGCAGAGCGAAGCGGCACCCCGGGAATCATACATTGCCAATCCCCGCGCCCTGCAAGGGCAAAAGCATAAGAATATATGGGTGTGTTGGTTGTAAGTATTTGGTAATTAACGCTTTTGCCCTTTCAGGGCGAATGGGTAATTGGACATAAAACCCGGGGTGCCGCTTCGCTCTGCCCCGGGCTATGTGCTCGTTGCCCCGTTGGGGCGCGTTCTAGTTTAATGCTGTGACTGACTTAATATTTATTTGACTATGATTTCAGAAATGAACGACAAGTTTTGGACACCCTAGCTCTAAGCCTACCATTCTATCTGGATTGAAGTTATAAACCCACGGAGGCCATGGCATATTAAAGGCTCAAAGCCTATTCCCTACGCTGGGATACTCCGTGGGAAGGTTGACTTCCTTTATACAACAAAGGTAAGAAAACCTATTTCTTTTTACTACTTTTTTATGATTTTTAATTTCATATGCAAAGGTAAAGTCCCTACAAGCAAAATGGACCGGATTTTGACACAGCCCCTTCTATTCCCTTTCCCAGAGACTTAATGTTATGATAATTCTGAAAAAAACGCATTTTATTTTTCTCAAACCAGAAAAGCCGTAAGGCCCTCTCTGCTTTCTTGACACACGTTTTTCACCCTGTTTTCTTGCCGTAAGGGCCTCCCGGCACTCCCGTAACGGCCGTTTCGCATCGCAATAAGGCCTCCGTCGCAATGCAATAACGGCCCCGTTGCAAGGCAATAAGGGTCTCTCTGCTTTCTTGACAAAGCCACATTATCGTAACACGCTGACAGTCAGCGCTTCCCGTTTGAAGCAAAAATCGAGATTTTCGGGCCACAGTGCGGAAATCGCGATACGGATATCGCTTAACATATGTTAAAGTAAAAATTATTCTAAGCATTACATATCAAATGCCCTCTATGGCTTTTTCATTCCGTCAAGAGTTCAAATCTTGATGTGACAAAATTATAAATAATACAAGTTGATCAACAAAATTAAACTACATTGTAATACGTAACTTTGCTGTACCATACATTATCGTCCGGATATTAGGATGGATGCACTCTGGATGATGGATGCACTCTGGATGGATACGCCCCAACGGGGTAACGAGCACATAGCCCGGGGCAGAGCGAAGCGGCACCCCGGGAATCAAACATCGCCAATTCCCGCGCCCTGAAAGGGCAAAAGCATAAAAATATATGGAATGTAAAAAATGTAAGTATTTGATAATTAACGCTTTTGCCCTTTTAGGGCGAATGTGTGAATCGTATTATCCCCGGGGTGCCGCTTCGCTCTGCCCCGGGCTATGTGCTCGTTCCCCGTTGGGGCGCGTTCTAGTTTAATACTGTGACTGACTTAATATATTTTTGACTATGATTTCAAACATAAACGACAAGTTTTGGACGCCTTACCCGTTGAATCGCATTTTGTCAGGAGGATGATATTGTTTAATTTTGTTAACTAACTTATATATTATATCTTAAACAAATTGAATACGATAAATTATATTTATATTTGTTGTCATAAACGGATACAGATATGAAAAATATTAAAACGACAAGGGTTGCTTTTTTCTTTGAAAACAACAGGCACTCCGGATTGGATTTCAGCAATATCAAAAATGGGAATTCAGGTTTGAGCGGTACTGCATTCATGTTCCATTTCATACCATGGCTTTTGTCAATAAGAGACAATGGGCTTGATGTTGTCTTCTATACTACACACAAAGAAATTTTTCCATCCGAGCTACACAACGAGCAGGTGGCAGACTGGACAGAAGCATGGAAACGCTGCGACGAAAATGGGACGGATTTCCTTGTGGTAAAATTTTCCTCATCAATGATGCACGACAAAAGGGATGTGATGTTTGGCGCCCACACCACAAAAATGATTGTATGGTGTCATAATTTCCTGACAAGCAGAGAACTGACGGCATATGCCCGTTGCCAGAATGTCACGCGTCTTATCGCCGTAGGTCGTGAACAGATGGATTTATATAGAGACCATCGCGCTTTTCTGAAATCCGACTATATATATAATTGTGTGGATATTCCTGATTATTATCTGTCTAAAAAGAAAAAAATCAGAAAACATACTGTTGTATACATGGGAGCTGTCATTCCGTCAAAAGGTTTACATTTACTTGCAAAAGCATGGCCGGAAGTAAAGAAAGCCGTTCCTGACGCAGAACTGTTTGTCATCGGCAACGGCAATCTCTATTCAAGAAACAAAGACACATCTGGACTCGGCGCTCTTGGACTTGCGGAGAAGGACTACGAACAAATGTTTTCCAAATATATAACAGAAGACAACAAGTTATCCGAGGGAGTGCATCTGTTAGGAGTGCTTGGAAAAGAGAAATACGATGTTCTTGCCGAAATGAAAGTCGGTGTTCCCAATCCCTCAGGACGTACAGAAACATTCTGCATCTGTGCTGTAGAGATGCAAATGATGGGTGCAAGAATAGTATCAAAACGTTGCGCCGGATATCTTGACACAGTATATAATGGAATTCTATATGACAATTCAAGAGAACTTGCCGGCTGTATAATCAGTGAGTTACTTGCCGAAAAAATAGGGGGGGGAAAATGTGCATAAGGATATTGAGAAGCTCTTTATGCCAGATACTATAGCAGCAGAATGGGAGCAACTTCTACTGCATTGTATTCCCAATGAATGCCATTTACATGAAGACACGAATCTCTACAACCCGGATTTCGAGTTAAAGCGATTTAAGGAAATCATGCGAAGAATAAAAAACAAGTATCCCATACTTTACAGTATCATACCGACTTTGGGAATATTTATCGATTGTATGAAGCGTATCCGCTTTTTCATATGGAAACGCAAAGTAAAATACTTCGGACTATGAGTTATCCGTTTATAAGTAAGTCAACAGAATTAATGCGTATAATCTGTTGACCAACTTATGATACCGCATTTATGGGATGATTGGACAGAAATTAATGGATACGCCCCAACGGGGCAACGAGCACACAGCCCGGGGCAGAGCGTAGCGGCACCCCGGGAATCAAACATCGCCAATTCCCGCGCTCTGAAAGGGCAAAAGCATAAAAAATATATGGAATGTAAAAAATGTAAGTATTTGATAATTAACGCTTTTGCCCTTTCAGGACGAATGTATGAATCGTATTATTCCCGGGGTGCCGCTACGCTCTGCCCCGGGCTATGTGCTCGTTGCCCCGTTGGGGCGCGTTCTGTCCAAACTCTAAGTTTGCAGAAGATTGCAAATATGTAAATTTCCTATAAAGAAAAACTTAAATCTTTATCCTGCCGGTGTATGATTCTTGGAATTTATATTTATCTTTGCACTCATGAAGGTCTATTTCTATCACACTCAGGACATACAGCGCATCATGCGCGAGTGGGGCGAGGGACGCTTTCCCGGCCATTACCTTTACGGAGCCACGCAGTTGGGCGACCACGGCATTGATGTCGTTTTTCACCGTTACCGCCCGCTGTTGCTTTCGCGCTGGCGTCTGATACTATATAACACGTGGCAGATTCTGACATGCCGCGAACATTTTGACGCTATTTACGCCACCCATTATCGTGGTATAGAGATTATCATATTCCTGCGGGCTATCGGACTTTTCCGCCGCCCCATCGTTATATGGCACCATCAGCCCATGGTTACGGCCGCCAACAGGCTGCGCAGATCGGTCTCCCGTCTGTTCTACCGCGGCATAGACCACATGTTCTTCTTCTCGGAAAAACTCATCGGTGACTCACTCGCCAGTCCCAATGCCCGTCCGGAGCGAATGCATCTCGGCCATTGGGGCCCGGATATCGACTTCTTCAAACGCTTGCAACGGGAACATCCCGCCGGCAGACACTACGGATTCATATCCACAGGCAAGGAGCGCCGCGACATGCCGACACTGGTCAAGGCTTTCAACGACACCGGGGCACCGCTGGCAATCTATCTGCCCGAAAGCAACGATATAAGCTACCGCCGTCTGTTCGACAGACTGGATGTGAAAGACAATATACAGGTAAACTTCGTTTCGGGGATGATACCGTACGAGCTAAGTCAGAAAGTCAACCGTGCATCCTGCGTTGTGATTTGCTGCAAAGAGACCAAATATACCGTCGGACTTACCACCATTGTCGAGGCTCTCGGGCTCGGTCTGCCGGTAATATGCAGCCGCAACCCACAGTTTCCCATAGACGTAGACAAGGAAGGATGCGGCATATCGGTGCCCTACTACGATGTCGAGGGATGGCGACAAGCCATTGCTTACATCATGGAACATCCCGACGAGGCCGCACGTATGGGCCGCAGGGCACGCGAGATAGCGGAGACACGCTACAACGACACTATATGCGCACGCGAAGCGGCCGAAGTGCTGAGAAACCTTGGATACAGAAAAAACGCATAAAGAAACAGTCTATGAAACATGGTCCGCTACATCCGGTGATGTTCACCGGAACAGGCAGCGACGTAGGCAAAAGCGTGGTGGCCGCCGCCTTCTGCCGCATATTCCGTCAGGACGGCTACACTCCTGCACCGTTCAAGGCCCAGAACATGGCACTCAATTCGTTTGCCACCCCCGAAGGACTTGAGATAGGCAGGGCACAGGCCGTACAGGCCGAGGCAGCAGGCGTAGCCTGTCATACGGACATGAACCCGCTGCTGCTAAAACCTCAGACCGACTGCACGTCGCAGGTGGTGCTCAACGGGCGGCCGGCCGGCACACGCAGTGCATCGGAATATTTCAGGAAGGAAGGCCGCGAGACACTGCGCAGTGAAGTGTGCGCCGCTTTCGACCGTCTTGCCGCGCGCTACAATCCCATTGTCATGGAAGGGGCCGGGTCAATGACCGAGCTCAACCTGAGCGATGTAGACATCGTAAACCTGCCCATGGCGGCGCATGCCGGCGCCGACGTAATCCTTGTGGCCGACATCGACCGTGGCGGCGTGTTCGCATCAGTCTACGGCAGTATAGCGCTGTTGCCTCCCGAACACAGACGGATGGTCAAAGGCGTACTTATAAACAAGTTTCGCGGCGATATCAGCCTTTTCAGACCGGGCATAAAGATTATAGAACAACTGTGCGGAGTGCCGGTGCTTGGAGTGATACCTTATTATAAAGACATACACATCGAGGAGGAAGACAGCATGGACCTGAGACGAAAATCCCTCACCGCCGGACACGACGGGCTGGTCAACGTGGCTGTCGTGCTGCTGCGCCATTTGAGCAACTTCACCGATTTTGACGCATTGGAACGTGACCCGCGCGTACACCTGTTCTATACCTCCGCCGCGGCCGACATGGCACAGGCTGACATCATCATCCTGCCCGGTTCTAAATGCACGGTGGACGACCTCTGCGAACTGCGCCGCAACGGCATGGCCCGGGCCGTGGTGCAGGCATGCCGCGACGGAGCCACCGTGCTCGGCATCTGCGGCGGATATCAGATGATGGGCCGCGAGATACTTGACCCCGGCAATGTGGAAAGCAGCATAGAGCGTATACCCGGCCTCGGCCTGCTGCCGGTGACCACAACGATGACACCGGAGAAGACGACACGTCAGGTGAGTTTCTCACTTTCCTATGCCGCCACGCCGCTCTCCTGCCCCGGAACGCCTTCGGACTGCGGGCCACAGCTCCATGGCTATGAGATTCACATGGGAGCAACCGTGCCGGAGAAAGACGCCGCTGCAAGTCCCCTGTGCATACTGTCAGACGGAACAGCAGACGGTTGCATGGCCGGCAGTCGCTGTATGGGTACATATATTCACGGCATTCTTGACAACCGGCAGTTTGTCGATTTCCTTCTTTCGCCGTTTGACGGAATGACGGAAGACCCGAAGCGGCAGTTCGATTACACTGCTTTCAAGAACGAACAATATGACAAGCTGGCCGACCATGTGCGCCGCAATGTCGACATGGACCGTATTTACAGAATAATGAAAGGCGAACAATGATAGACGGACACGGTGACGACGCCTACCGCTATGGCGGAAGAATAAGGACGAACTTCAGTTCAAACATATATTACGGAGCCTCGCACCACGGGCTCAAAGCCCATCTTGCAGACCGGCTCGACGTGATGGCAGCCTATCCCGAGCCCTATCCTTACACTCTTGGAGACATGATTGCCCGACACCACGGCATATCTGCCGACAGTGTCCTTGTCACGTCAGGAGCCACCGATGCCATCTATCTGATCGCCCAGGCTTTCCGCAGAAACGGGGAGCGTGCATGCTATGCCGTACACCGCCCCACATTCAGCGAATACGACGATGCCTGCCGTATGTTCGGATACGTGGAAGCGGCATTTCCTGACGCGAAGCACACGGCCTGCGGACTTTACGGAAGCATGGATGGTCCGAACACCATGATATGGCTCTGCAACCCCAACAACCCGACCGGCGAGGTGCTCCCTACAGATTATATCATGGATATAAACCGGCATGCCGCCATCACCGTTGTCGACCAGTCTTACGAAGACTATACCCTCATGCCGCTGCTGTCTCCCCGCGAGGCCATTGACAATACACGTATGATACTAATCCACTCCATGACAAAGACATACGCCGTTCCCGGACTGAGGCTTGGCTACATTACGGCCGCCCCCGATATAATCTCACGGCTGCGCGGCTGCATGCGCCCATGGTCTGTCAACGCATTTGCCATTGAAGCCGGCCGCTATCTGCTTGGCACCGGACAGCCGGCAATACCCGATTTGAAAGGTTATCTCGCTGATGCGGAAGCGCTGCGGCAGGCACTCGACTGTATCCCCGGCATAAATGTGCGGCCCACGTCCACCGGTTTCATGCTGGCCGAGATGTCCCGCGGCACAGCCTCCGGACTAAAGGACTATCTGGCCATGCACCATGGGATGTTGATACGCGACTGCTCCAACATACGCGGACTTTCACAGCGCCATTTCCGCGTGGCCGCGCGTTCGCGGGAAGACAACACGGCGCTTGCCGAGGCTGTACGCATGTATATGGATATCTCGGATGATTAAGACAAACGGCAGTGCCATTGAATATGAATGACACCTTATTATATATAGCATACTCCGTCGCGCCGCTTATTATAGGATGGGTGCTTGACCTTCTGCTCGGCGATCCGCCGCGCCTGCCCCATCCCGTGGTGCTCTTCGGACGGATGACGGCATGGTGCGAGCATCGCTTCAACCGCGGCAGCCGTGAGAACGCCGCTTACAGCCGCCGTGCGGGCGTGGCAGTGGCTGTATTGCTTCCGTCGGTTGTCTTTGCCGCGACATGGGGGCTGATTGTTCTTGCCGGCATGGTCCACCCGTTGGTGGCCTTGGCAGTTCAGGCTGTGCTCGTTTTCTATTGCCTTGCCGGAACCACACTTGTGCGCGAAGTGCGCGATGTGTTTCTGGCCCTCGACCGTTCTATCGACGAGGGCCGCCGGCAGGTGGCACGCATCGTAGGACGCGACACCTCGGCGCTCTCCGCCCATGAGGTGCGGACGGCAGCCATCGAAACGCTTGCCGAGAATCTCAGCGACGGGGTTGTGGCACCGCTTTTCTGGTACATGCTGCTTGGCGGGCCGGGCATGATGGCCTACAAGATGGTCAATACGCTCGACTCCATGATAGGTTACCGCACAGAGCGTTACCGTGACTTCGGCCGTGCGGCCGCGCGTATCGACGACGCGGCCAACTGGCTGCCGGCACGCATCACAGCCATGCTCATGGTCGCCGTGTCGGGATGCAGACTCTCCAACCTGCGCTTTGTGCTACGCTACAGTTCGTGCCACGCCAGTCCCAACAGCGGATGGCCGGAAGCAGCCCTCGCCGGAGCACTGGACTGCCGCTTCGGCGGACCGCATCATTATTTCGGAACACTTTTCTACAAGCCATACATAGGCTGCAACGACCGTCCGCTCAGCCTTACGGACATGAAAAAGGCGGTTGAAATCAACCGCCTCTCCGAAATCCTTATGGTCATTATAGTCGTTATCGCGCTCAGCACACCTTACTTCCCGGCTTTACATTCCTGAGTATTGAAGTGACGCTCAGGCTGCCATCGAAGTTTTCGGCCGACAGAATCATGCCCTGACTTTCTATTCCCATCAGCTTGCGCGGCGGGAAATTGGCAATGAAGAGCACATCCTTGCCAATCAAATCCTCAGGCTCATAGAACTTTGCTATGCCGCTCACAATGGTGCGGTCGGTACCCGAACCGTCGTCGATGGTGAACTTCAACAGTTTGTTGGCTTTCTTCACCTTCTCGCAGTTCTTGATGTGTCCGACGCGTATGTCCAACTTCTCGAAGTCCTCGAACGTCACGGGGGCCTTTACCGGCTCGGCCACGTAAGCGGCAGCCTCATTGGCCTTCTTGGTCTCCTCCAGCTTGTTGAGCTGATAATTGATGGTCTCGTCCTCAATCTTCTCAAATAGCAGTTCGGGTTCTGCGAGCTGATGACCGGCATGCAGCAGGTCGGTGCGGCCGAGGTTCTCCCACTCCAGTTTGTCCACGCCGATCATCTTTCTCAGTCGCGCGCTGCTGAACGGCAGGAACGGTTCGAAAGCAATGGCAAGGTTGGCAACAAGCTGTAGTGATATGTAGAGGATGGTCTCCACGCGCTTGGGATCGGTCTTCCACACTTTCCACGGCTCGCACTCGGTGATGTATCTGTTGCCGATGCGTGCCAGGTTCATGGCCTCTTTTTGCGCTTCGCGGAACTTGAATATGTCGAGATAGTCCTCCACACGTTTCTTGACGTCCTTGAACTCGTCAAGTGTGGCACGGTCGGCCTCGGTCAGTTCGCCGCACTCGGGCACCACTCCGCCCCAGTACTTCTTGGTGAGTTGCAGCGCACGGTTGACGAAGTTGCCGTAAACGGCCACCAGCTCGTTGTTGTTGCGGTCCTGAAAGTCTTTCCATGTGAAGTTGTTGTCCTTTGTCTCCGGAGCGTTGGCCGTCAGCACATAGCGCATCACGTCTTGCTTGCCCGGCATCTCCTCGAGATACTCGTGCAGCCACACCGCCCAGTTGCGCGATGTAGAAATCTTGTCGTTCTCCAGATTGAGGAACTCGTTGGCAGGAACGTTCTCCGGCAGTATATATCCGCCGTGTGCCTTGAGCATAGTGGGGAACACGATGCAATGGAACACGATATTGTCTTTGCCGATAAAGTGGACAAGGCGTGTGTCAGGGTCTTTCCACCACTTCTCCCATGAGTCGGGCAGCAGCTCCTTGGTATTCGATATGTAGCCGATGGGCGCGTCGAACCACACGTAGAGCACCTTTCCATCACCGCCCTCCACGGGCACGGGGATACCCCAGTTGAGGTCACGCGTCATGGCACGCGGCTGAAGGTCGAGGTCGAGCCAGCTCTTGCACTGTCCGTACACGTTGGGACGCCACTCCTTATGGCCGTCCAGAATCCATTCTTTCAGCCACTGCTGATACTCGTTGAGGGGCAGATACCAGTTTTTCGTCTCTTTCAACACGGGTTTGGAACCGCTTATGGCCGATTGCGGGTTGATCAGTTCGGTGGGGTCGAGGTCGCTGCCGCATTTCTCACACTGGTCGCCGTAAGCCTTTGGGTTGTGGCAGTGCGGGCACTCGCCGGTGATATATCTGTCGGCCAGGAACTGTCCGGCCTCCTCGTCGTAGTACTGTTTCGACACTTTCTCGGTCAGTTTGCCGTCGTCATACAGTTTCTTGAAGAAATCGGAAGCCAGCTTGTGGTGTGTGTCCGATGTGGTACGGCTGTATATGTCAAACGATATTCCGAAATCCTTAAAACTCTTCTTGATGATACCGTGATAGCGGTCGACAACATCCTGAGGCGTAATGCCCTCCTTGCGGGCACGGATGGTGATGGGTACACCATGCTCGTCGCTGCCACAGATGAAGATTACATCCTGCCCTTTCAGTCTGAGGTATCTCACATATATGTCCGCCGGTACGTACACTCCGGCCAGATGCCCTATGTGCACACCGCCGTTGGCGTAGGGCAGAGCCGCCGTCACGGTGGTACGCTTGTAATGGTTTTCTTCCATGATTCCTTAGTTGTATATTAATATTCTATTTTTTCTTTATTTAATTATGTGTGCAAAGTTACTGCAACTTGGGCAAAAATGCAAATTAACATTCAACCTTTTTTTCTTTAAGTTAGTCAACAAAATCAATTTAAATAATTCGGCAAAAGATTTAAAGTAAGTTGTACAACAAAATCAAACTACATTATAGTCCGAACATAGGAAGGATGCGCCCAGTTTGAACAGAATGCGCCCCAACGGGGCAACAAGCACACAGCCCGGGGCAGAGCGTAGCGGCACCCCGGGAATCAACATCGACAATCCCCGCGCCCTGAAAGGGCAAAAGCATAAAATATATGAGATGTAAAAAATGTAAGTATCTGACAATTAATGCTTTTGCCCTTTCAGGGCGAATAGGATAATTGAACATGATACCCGGGGTGCCGCTACGCTCTGCCCCGGGCTGTGTGCTTGTTGCCCCGTTGGGGCGCATTCTTCCTATGTCCTACAATGTAGCTTAATTCTGTTGACCAACTAAAAAAAACAGATTATACGTATTAAATATGTCTTTTTTGTCTTCATGTCAAAAACAACATGTCTCCCAGTCCCGTCCTTTCCATATGTATATCTGTAAAAATCAGAAAAAAGCACGTCATTTTTTCGGGCGTTCGGTTTTTATTACGTATTTTTGCGGATAAAAGAATATCAAACCGCACATTCCATATGAAACATCCCGCCAAAACCGACATCGCAGTATTGCTGTTGTTCTTTACACGTCCGGACACATTCGGACGTGTATTTGCCGAAGTGAAAAAGGCACGCCCTTCACGCCTGTTTCTCTATCAGGACGGGCCGCGCGGCGAGCAAGACATGCCCGGCATTGAGGCTTGCCGCAAAATTGCCGACGACATTGATTGGGAATGCGAAGTACACAGAATGTATCAGGATCGCAATTACGGTTGCGATCCGTCGGAATATATTTCGCAAAAATGGGCATTCTCCATTGTCGACAAATGCATTGTACTTGAGGACGACGACGTGCCGTCACAGTCGTTCTTTCCGTTCTGCAAGGAAATGCTCGACCGTTACGAACACGATGAGCGCATAACGATGATAGCAGGATTCAACACCGACGAGATAACGCCCGACGTTCCCTACGACTATTTCTTCACCTCGGCATTCTCAATATGGGGATGGGCGTCGTGGCGCAGGGTCATCGACCGGTGGGACGGCAAATACACGTTCCTTGACGACGAGTACAACATGCGGCAGCTCAAGGCCTTGATAAGGCAACGCGGATTCCGCAACGACATAATCAAGATGTGCCGCGACCATCGCGAGACCGGCCGCGAATACTACGAAAGTATATTTTGGGCGTCAATGCTTTTCAACTCAGGACTTGCAATAATGCCAACAAAGAACATGATAAACAACATCGGACTGACCACAGACTCTACACACTATTCAGCCACGTTCGAAACCATGCCCCGACGCTATCGCCGCATATTCACCATGGATCGCCACGAGACAGACTTCCCATTGCGCCATCCGCGTTATGTGATTGAGAATGTGGAATATAACAAACGGCTTTACCTCACATACGCATGGAACAATCCGTGGCGCAAGGTACAATATTCTATGGAAGAACTGATGCTGAACCTGAGTCACGGTAACTTCACCGTAATAACAAAGGCCCTGCGTCGGCGTATACGAAAGTGGATGGGACGGGACAAACATGTATGAAGAGACAAATATGTAAGTCGGTCAACAAAATTAAGCAGCACACAAGCGGAGTATATGATAAAAATATCGTAACTTTGCCGGACATTACGTAATCAATCAAAAGTATGATACAGTCGATGACAGGCTATGGGAAAGTGACAATAGCCTACAAGGAGAAAAAAATAAACGTCGAGATCAAGTCGCTCAACAGCAAGGCTCTCGATTTGTCGACACGCATAGCACCACTCTACCGCGAGAAAGAGATGGAAATACGCCAGATGCTCGCTGCGGCATTGGAACGCGGCAAGGTGGATTTCTGCATATGGATAGACAAGGATGCCACGCTTGACGCCACACCCATCAACGGTGCACTGATGGAAAACTACTACCGCCAGATAAAGGACATTGCCGCACGCACGGGAATACCAGAGCCGCAGGAGTGGTTCGGAATGTTGTTGCGCATGCCCGACGTTATGGCAAAGACGGAACAGGAAGTGCTTGACGACGAGGAATGGATGGCCGCACGCGGAGCCATAGGAAATGCCATTGAGCAGCTACAGGATTTCCGCCGTCAAGAAGGTGCCGCACTGCAATGCAAGTTCACTGAAAAAATAGACAATATCGCCGCTTTGCTCTCCGAAATCGAACCGTACGAGAAAATGCGCGTAGAGAAAATCCGCAGCCGCATTGTGGACGGATTGAACAAAATACGCGAAGTGGAATATGACAAGAACAGACTGGAGCAAGAACTGATATACTATATTGAGAAACTGGACATCAGCGAAGAGAAACAACGACTGGCCAACCATCTGAAATATTTCAGAGAGACAATGGAAGAAGGTCACGGACAAGGCAAGAAACTCGGATTCATCGCCCAGGAAATGGGACGCGAGATAAACACCACTGGTTCGAAGAGCAACTTGGCCGAAATGCAGAACATCGTAGTGAAGATGAAAGACGAACTGGAGCAGATAAAGGAACAGGTTCTCAATGCACTTTAAGTTTAGAATTCAGAGTGATGGGTGCAGAGGTATGATTACTCTTTCAAAGTGGAATAAGCAATCGAATAAACAAAGGTAATCATACCTCTGCACCCATCACTCTGAACTCTAAACTAAATTTTTAACGTTATGGCAAAAATAATAATAATCTCCGCCCCGAGCGGAACAGGAAAGAGCACAATAATAAACTGGCTGATGCAACACGAAGAGTTACGGCTCACAATGTCGGTATCGTGCACGAGCAGGGCACCGCGAAAAGGCGAGATTGATGGCGTCGCATATCACTTCATCAGCAACGAAGACTTTCGCAAGCGTATTTCCGATGGAGAGTTTCTGGAATACGAAGAGGTGTATGGCGGCACGCTATACGGCACACTGAAACAGGAGGTGGAAGACAAACTCGCCGCCGGCTTCAACGTGGTGTTTGATGTAGACGTAAAGGGAGGATGCTACATAAAGAACTATTACGGCGACCGCGCCCTGAGCCTATTTATAGAGCCTCCGTCGATAGACACGCTGCGGCAACGTCTCACCGACCGCGGTACGGAAACACAAGACAAGATTGAAATGAGAGTGGCACGCGCCGAGATGGAACTAGGCTATGCCAAGAACTTCGACCGCACTGTGGTCAACGACAATCTGGATGTGGCCAAGCAGCAGACAAAAGACATCATCTGCGAGTTTCTCGGAAAATAATCCGACATACATAGTAATATAAACAACGGCAGAAAGAATGTAATGCAAGGAACGGGAATTTTCGGAGGGTCGTTCAATCCCATACACAACGGTCATATCGCACTGGCAAAGACCTTGCTCAACGTAACAGGACTCGACGAGATATGGTTTATGGTGTCACCACAGAATCCGCTCAAACAACAGGCCGGACTGCTGGACGACACAACGCGCCTTGAAATGGCACGGACTGCATTGACCGGCGAACCGCAGTTGGCGGCATGCGACTACGAATTCTATCTTACAAGACCATCATATACATGGAGTACCCTGCAACACCTGTCGCACGACTATCCCGACCGCCGCTTCACACTGATCATCGGTGCGGACAACTGGAAGATGTTCGGCCGTTGGTATCGCCACGAGGATATCCTCAGACACCATGACGTGGTGATATATCCGCGCCACGGAAGCATCGTCGACCAGGTGGAATTGCCGGCGGGCGTCACTTTGGCCAGCACACCGCTATTCGACATCAGCAGCACAGAGATACGCCGGCGAGTAACGTGCGGCGAATCAATTGACGGGCTTGTGCCAGATGTCATAAAACAGGACGTAAAGAGACATTACGGTATATCAAAAACATAGAAGCAGTAGAGTCGAGCCTATGGAACTTACTTCTACCAACAATCAAATGAAGAAAGTGCTACGCGTGGCCGGTGCAATTCCAAGTGTTGCATTATACCCGATAACACGTAACGCAACGTTTTTTGTCTTCATGTTTATCCTCGGCATTACATGCGGCATGTTCGAGATTCCCGACAGCAATACCACGGGACCTTATCCTCATCTTTTTACCGAACTTTTCACCGAGCTATACATATTGTGCGCGCTGCTTGCCGCAATGCCGCAGCGAGTACGCCGTTGGATACGCGGCATAGTATGTGCCGTTCTTTACGCCGCAGCCATCGCCGACGTATGGTGTTTCGTACGTCTCGGATCAACCATCAACCCATCTATGCTCATGCTCATCGGCGAGACCAACAGCAACGAGACATCGGAGTTTCTTAGCACCTACCTGACATGGAACACCATTGTCTCGCCTGTAGGCACGATACTGCTCATTATACCGATACACATCACAACTTGGGCTATATGTAAAAGCAGAACACTCGAAAGACTTACCGGCAATACCCTCCGTCCACCATTCTTCACACGCCATAACCGACTGCTCACCATTCTGTCCGGTGTAACAGTTACGGCTGTCTTCGTATATAGCCTGACAGATTGCTTCGACAACAAAAAGGCTACCGTAAGACTGATGTCGTACAATAACATCGGTTCGGTAGAACACGAACTTACCAAACCAGACAGAGCTGTACTGTATATGCCGATACACCGGCTTGCGTTCAGCATATATGCCAACCACCTGACAGCTATGCAACTGGTAAGACTTGTAGAGGCCACCAACCATATCAAGATAGACAGCTGCACTTTCCGCAGTCCGGACATAGTGCTCATCATCGGTGAGAGCTACAACCGCCATCACTCACAACTGTACGGCTACGATGTTCCCACCACACCGCGACAGCTGGAACGCGAACGGCTGGGCGAACTGGTGGCGTTCAAGGACGTGATAAGTCCGTGGAACCTGACGAGTTATGTCTTCAAATATGTGTTTTCACTGCATTCCGTTGGCGACAGCGGACAGTGGTGCGACCGCCCGCTGTTTCCAGAGATATTCAAGAAGGCGGGCTATCATGTGACTTTCGTCACCAATCAGTTCCTGCCCAAGACGGGCGAAGCCGTATATGACTTCAGTGGCGGTTTCTTTCTCAACGATCCCAAATTGAGCGCAGCACAGTTCAGCGCTCGCAACACATCGCTCCACCGGTTTGACGACGGGATATTGGCCGACTATGACAGCCTCAGCCACAAACAGGGGAGAGCCAACCTGACCATACTGCACCTTATGGGGCAGCATGTAGCCTATCACGACCGCACACCGAAAAGATGGAGTCATTTTAAGCCGGGCGACTACCGCCACCGTAAACTGAAGAGCTGGGAACGCGGATTCCTGGCCGACTACGACAACGCCACACTCTACAACGACTCCATCGTCGACGAGGTGTTACGACGGTTTGAAGACCGCGAGGCCATCGTAATATATATGCCAGACCACGGCGAGGAATGCTTTGGCGACGACATGCACATCGTAGGTCGTCTGCACTCTGCCACGATAGATTACAGACTGGCTCACGAAGAATTTGAGATACCGTTTTGGATATGGCGTTCACACAAATATGCCGAGGCTCATCCCGAAATCGACACTGAAATAAAGGCGGCCTGCAACAGACCGTTCATGACCGACAATGTGGCCCACCTGTTGCTATACCTCGGCGGTATTGCCTGTCCCGAATACTGTGACAGTCGGAATCCGCTGAGCCAAAACTATGACAGTCTGCGCCCGAGGGTTATAAAGAATACCACCGACTACGACAAACTGAGAACAGAACATCATGACAGGAAAAAATGACGAATGGCTCTCGCGGGCCGAATGTTCCGCCATGCGCGGCATAGCCATAATGGCAATTATGTTACACAACTACTGCCATTGGCTGGCATTGGCCGTGAAAGAAAACGAATATAAGTTCAGCGACGGCAACAATGCCCTGCTTTTGCAGTCGCTCATCCACCCTGACGACACTCTGCCGATACAGGTTTTATCATATTTCGGACACTACGGTGTACCGGTGTTCCTGTTCCTTAGCGGTTTCGGCCTCGTGATGAAGTATGAACAAGATAAAAAAGGAATGACAGCCACACGGTTCCTACACCATCACTACATCAAACTGTTCACAATGATGATAACAGGTCTGGCGGCTTTCGTCATCGTTGACGCCATCACACCTGGAGCACATAAATATAAGCTCACAGACATCGTGGCGCAGATGCTCATGGTAATCAACTTCATGCCCGAACCCGAACGCAGTATCTGGCCCGGCCCATATTGGTTTTTCGGACTTATGATGCAGCTGTACATCGTCTACCGTCTTGTCATCTACCGCCGGCGGCACTGGGGGGTCATGGCCATGCTCGTGCTGCTATGCTGGCTGCCGCAGGCCATGTGTGCCGACAGTCCCGAGGGCAATGCCATCAACCGTCTGCGATACAACTGTATAGGAGGGATGCTGCCTTTCTGCGCGGGAGTGATGACGGCCCGGCTGCGCCCTTCCTTATTCCTTGCCACCATAAGACGGTGGCAATGGGCTGCGGCGGCTGTTGCAACGGCTGCTGTGCTCACGATATGCTGTTTCAATTTTCACACATGGCTATGGACTCCATTACTTGTCATCGCCCTAACGACAACTACAGTCAAGGCATTGCCTGACGCAGCTCTGACACCGCTCACATGGACGGGTGGACTGTCGGCCGTGGTATTCGTCATCCACCCTATCTTCCGAAAAATATTAATACCCATATCCCACCGCGGCGACACCTATACCGGTCTGTTGCTTTACATCATCGCGACACTCACCGTGGCGTGGATGATAAAACGGGTGACGGATGCCCGACATTGAACTATAATAAATGTTTACCGATATGATATCTTTCACACATATCCTGAAAATAATACGCCCGAAGCAGTGGATCAAGAACACTTTCGTTTTTATCCCTATGTTCTTCGGAGGCAGTCTGCTTGATGCCGAATCGCTTCTTGCCGTGTTGCCGGTATTCATGGCATTCAGCCTTGCCGCCTCGTCGGTGTATTGTTTCAACGACATCATTGACGCAGACGACGACCGCCGCCATCCTGTCAAGTGCCGTCGCCCCATAGCCTCCGGAGCCATCTCTGTCACAACCGGATATTCTATCATGATTTTCATGATATCGCTCTCCGTTGCCATAACGGCCCTGACCCTGCCCGCCGGTTACCGTCTGCCCGTGGGAGCCATCATAGGCGCTTACTACATTATGAACCTTGCGTACTGCGCACGTCTGAAACAATATGCCATAGTCGACGTGTGCATCATTGCCATAGGTTTCGTGCTGCGCATTCTCGCAGGAGGCATTGCAACCGACACTGCACTGAGCAAATGGATAGTGCTGATGACATTCCTGCTAACACTATTCCTGTCGCTCGCCAAACGCCGCGATGACGTGTTGCGAATGAACAAGACGGGAGAGGCTCCGAGGAAGAACACCATACGATATAACCTCACTTTCATCAATCAGGCCATCACCATAACAGCTGCAGTCACACTGGTGTGCTACATCATGTACACAGTGTCGCCGGATGTCATCGATTGTCATCACACACAATATCTGTACCTCACGAGCATATTCGTCTTCATAGGACTGCTGCGCTATCTGCAGATTGCTATGGTAGACCAGGACTCCGGCGACCCGACAAAAATAATATGGCGCGACCGTTTCACGCAACTCACAATATTGTCATGGGGACTTACTTTCCTTGTGATAATATATTTTTAAAACAAACAGATGAGAAGAAATGAAAACCATATATGCCTTTGACTTCGACGGAACACTGACCACCCGCGACACACTCATCGAATTTATCCGGTATGCACGCGGTAACAGCGCTCTCATCATGGGAATAATACGCCATCTGCCTATGCTCATAATGATGAAGTTACGCATATATCCAAACGACAAGGCCAAACAACACATATTCGACCATTTCTTCAAGGGTATGACTGTGGATGAATTTACGACCATATGCACTGAATTTGCGCGCAACAGTCAACAACTTTTGCGACCTCATGGCATAGAAACGGTCAAACGGGCCATAAGGCAAGAATGCCCCGTAGTGATAGTAAGTGCCAGTATCGACCTATGGGTAGCACCTTTCTTTTCCGATATGGGGGCCACTATACATAACAACGGCCAGACGGATTCTGACAACAACACAGAGGCACCCATCATAATACTCGGCACAAAACCTGAAATAACAGGAGGCAGGCTCACCGGACGCTTTGCAACTCCCAACTGTTACGGAAAAGAAAAAGTAAACAGGCTGCTTGCACTATATCCACACCGCGAAAAATATCGGCTTATAGCATTCGGTGACAGCCGAGGCGACAAGGAACTGCTCACCGCAGCCGATGAATCACACTACAAGCCATTCAGGGAATAGTGACAAAATGGCCATAAGGAAAAGTGGCTGCTGAAGATACTCTGGATATGAGCTTAATTCCATTAAAAATCGGGATTACTCATAGTCTGGTTATTTCTTCTACCGACAGACCTGTGACATCGGCTATGATATCATTGCTTATGCCATGTGCTTTCAGGCTCTTTGCATGTGCTATATTTGCTTCAACCAATCCTTCTGAGCGCCCTTCGGCAAGTCCTTCCGCTCTTCCTTCCGCTCTTCCCTCTGCTCTTCCTTCTGCTCTTCCCAAAGTTCTTCCTTCGACGAGTCCTTCGAGCTTTGCCGTATCAATGACATCATTCTGTATCATGATGGCATCGATGTGCCTGTCATATGCCAGCTTTTCCTGCCTTGTCATGGCCATGTACTGCAACTTCCGCTTTGCCTCGTTGAGCCCCGGAGCCGTTGTGTCGTCCTTGATATGTCCGTTCTTGAGGTAGTCGAGCCATTCCTCCAGCGGTGTTGTCGCAACCTTGTTGAACTCGTTCACGCGTATGATGAAATATTCGGGAAATATCTCAGACGGTGCCTTCATCCTTATGACGTCGCTCTCCTTCGTGTTTATCACGAGCGTGTCGTTGGTGTGAACGCCGCGGAAGACCGTCTGACCGTGATAGAGATAGTCGGCACCTTTGCCGAGGTCGAAGTACAGGATGTTTATCGAGTATATCTTCTTGACCTTGTCGTACTTGTCTCCGAGTGATATGTGCTCCGTGATGGCCTTGGCAACACCGTAGAGGATACGCTCGAGATAGTAGAGCTCCCTGGTCAGCTGTATCTCCACGATGATTATCTCGTCCTTGCTGTTGCGGGCCTTGATGTCAACGCGGTTGAACTTGTCGTCGGCAGTCTCCTGGTTGCCCTCGCTCTCGAGAATCTCGATGATGCGTATCTCCTCGTTGAGCAATACTGTCACGAGACCTTCAAGAACACCGAAGTTGGCCTTGTCGCGAAGAATGCGCTTGGCGGCCCAGTCGAAACGGATGTATTGGTTGTTGTTGCACATAGACATTATATTTTGTTGATTGATGTGAGGCAAATTAAAAACAATAGCCAATAATTGTCAAGGACAAAGATAATGTTTTTTTCTTTATCGCGTATGCTTTGAGGAAAGTTTTTCAATGCCTCAACGGAAAAATATATAATTCAGTTGATAACCGGGAACTGAAGACGGATGATTGTGGTTTGCCCGACTAAGAACAAAGCAAATCACAATCATCCGTCTTCTATTCCCGGTTATCAATCAATACAAATCCTACTTCACCACGACCTTCCTGCCATTGACCACATATACACCGGCCGGCAAATCCTTGACGTCGGTCGACACACGCCTGCCGTCAACGGAATATACAAGTCCCGCAGCAGCACCGGCATCTGTATCAATGTTCTCAATACCAGTAGGCGTTGCTCCGGCAATGCGGATACGGCTGAAGGCAACAGTCTGTGCCGACACCGGCAGTTCAAGATAACAGCGGAAAGGTCCCAACTTGCAATTGTTGCCAATCTTTACGAATTCGCCCGTCTCTGCATCGTAACCATAGCGCCACACCTTGTCGGTGGAACTTATTTCGGTATATTCATAATTGCCGTGCATTGATATGTCACCCGCACGGACAACATTAAGAGTGTCAGTGGGATAGAGCCGTACATTCTCAACTCCGATCCCAAAAACATTTTTAGCCTCAGAACCGGAAGGACGAACAAGATAAGGCGTATTGGCCTCAAATTTTTCAACCTCGGCATACGTTATGGTTCCCTGTCCGGCATCGTAACTGTCGAGACGTGCCACCTCTACCCCCGACGCCTTGATTCCGGCAAGCTGCTCATCGGACAACGATACGGGCAACATAACAGTGCTCCACTGACCGCCGGGAAAATCGCGAATGAAAGAGAAGAACGAAATGTCGGCACGACTGCCACCTATTGCATAGGCATCATAAGGGAAGTCGAACGACAATCCCTCGTCATCAAGAACCACACCTTCACTATGCCAGAAAAGACCGCCTGTCACGTCATTTTCAAGATATAGCTTGTTTGCTACATTATTCGAGAAGTCATCCTGAGACACCGTGTATATCAGCGCATTGGGATTCTTGGGCTCAAGCATGAAATCCCCGACCGAATACCCGCCGATATTAAGCATGTTGACAGACACCACACGGTCGTTTGTCTTCAAGTCATTGTTTATAAACCCGAGGTCGGTATATATGCCGTCAGAAGTGTCGTAGCCCCCTAACGCAAACAGAACGACATTGTTGCCCATAGAATCGTAACAGGTGAGAAACGGATCATTGATGATACCGTCCGGATATATCGAATTCACCTTATCATCCACTATGTAGGTAAGCACCTGGTTTGTAAGGTTTACCATGGCTGGAGTGTCACCGGCTTCCGTCCCGCCGATTTTGTTCATGGCAAGGAACAGCACCGCACCGCTATCACCGCTGAACACTGTATTGTCAGACGAATATACCACCACGCGCAGCGTGCCGTTGGGACGCATGGCCATCGTTATGCTATGAGTCGGGAGAGTCCCGCCGCCAAGTCCGCCGGGCTTCAGCGCCCTGCCGGTGAAAGCATAAAGGAAACCGTTGGTCTGATCGTTGACAAACTCAAATGTCCCGGGTTTTGCCACGTCACACTGGAAAGCGTTGACCGGCACACCGTCGTTCTCTATACCTATGTCGATACCCCAATATCCGTATGTCTCGTTGTAATATATCTCGGACACCGTCATTGTGGCTCCGGCCATGGCGCGGCATACGCCAAACACAGCCAGCATACAGAATATCAATATATGTCTTTTCATCTTCGTAATATTTTAGGTTCATGATTATTGGTTTGCTATGCGCCTCGCCAGTTCCACGACGTCGGCCACCGTTATACGGCCGTCACCGTTAAGGTCGGCTTTATCCGTCTGCACATGGGTTGCGTCACCATCGGCAATGTACTTGGACAGCGTGACAAGGTCGGTAACGTCCAGACGGCCGTCACCGTTGATATCACCGTCAACATCCGTCACGCCACCGGCAACGTCCAAACCAAACCAAACAAAATAATCATTCACATCTGATGTTGTTGAAATATAAACACGGTTTGCGCCTGCCTCGTCGGGAACAAAAGAGAAATCGACATCCACCGTCTTGCCGGCGGCGATTGACACATTGTCGTAAGACATGCCACGCCATACCTTGCCTTCCTCTTGGATCATTCTTTCAGAAGCATGGAACAGATGAAGCGGACCGCTATAATCGTCACCGTTGTTCTGTATCGTAACGTAGAAGCGGAACTCTTCGCCGACGATAGGGTCGTTATACATCGCTGCCGAAACGGCTTGAAGATTTACCACAGGCTCGCCGCCGTCAAACGTCAGCATGCACTCACCGATAACCTCGGTATTGAAATCAACCTCACCATCGTTATTTTTGTCAACCACCACATATATGTGATGATTCTTATATACATCAGGTGTAATATGTATTTCGGTCTCGACTTCTCCATCTTGAGGAATAGCAACACCTGTACGGCTAAACAGACTGCATTCGTCCTCACCCTCTATTCTCTTGAAAAAATACAGAGTACCGTTAAACTCGTCACCATTGTTTTTAACCGTGGTTTTTATCACTTGTGCATTTCCTACTGATGGATTAGACGGAACAATAAAATCTGTAGCTTCTATATTTACCATGGGATGCAACTCCAATTTCTGTATTCCATTCTTGTCTGCAACAAGTAATGCATAGAAACGTTCGGCATCATGGTCATACAACCACTCCTCCGTTCCGGAAATGCGGCTTACGGGATATATCTTGTATGTACCCCTCCATCCGGTCATATCATAGTGAATATCAGACCATCCATAATTATTTTGCAACTCAGCACCTTCAACTAACAGACTTTGAAATTCGGCTCCTGTCGTCATATTCTTAATCACAAGGGCAACATCAAACACATTTGTCTTACCTGTAGCATTGTAAATATCAAATATTACGTTTGTATTGTCAACACGAAGAAACGAAGTCATCATTTTGTCGAAATTATTCGGTCCCACAGGATTGGGAGATCCGGGAGGCTGCACACCGATAATAGCTCCCTGCCCCATGCTATAACCATCAGGCGTTGAACTGGCGCCTATGCCTTCCGTACTGTGGGGATTGAGCACAGACACGGCAAAATAACCATCACAAGAACCTCCCCATCCCCAGTTGACGTGATAAAGTTCTCCGTCGTAACCGTCAATCACAAAAGCATGTCCACCACCTGTTGACTGGCCGTCATAGAACAGAGGCCGATTATTTAGAAGTTCGTTACACAACAAAGCATTCCACTCTGATATTGTATAATTGCTTCTGTCTGCACGGTAAATGTTTTCATCGTAACCGAATTTCTTAAATGCCGGAACAGTACTGCTGGTATAAGCACCGGACTCAAATATAGTATAATTCATCTCCAGCGCGACGCCACAATAACGCATCAGATTGGCAACAGCCTGTTTGGATTCCGTTGTCATATACCGATAGTTTGTATAATCATCGGCCATATTATCCCAGTCGATTACCGAGCCGGCTGGAACTCCCTGAACCTCTATTCCATAAGTTCTTGTAACATACGACGGCATGTCAGTAGATATTACATCGGGATATTTGTGATAATTCACCACCTGCGCCATAGCAGTAGCCGCACATCCCGTATATGTATGATAATAGGAACCATTATACTCCTGCAAAGGACAATTGTCCCAATACGGAGCGTCCTGATTCCATGTAGACGTGAGCAGTGGCTTGATGACACGCTTCGGTGCCATCGCAGGCATGCCCTGCAAGCGTCCGTCGGCCGACTTCACCATCTTTGCGGGAACAGCCGAAGATGAAGGATACTCATATTTGGCCGTCACACCGAGTGAGTCGAGATTGTCTATCAGATCGGCATAGCCCTGAAGCCATGCACGCATATTATCGGGGATGCTGTCGGGATTAAAACTGCCCGAGAGCGAATAGCCCAATACCGGCATGGTACGGTCATCACCGGAGACGATCACGAAACCCTTGTCGGCATTGAACACATAGTAGCACGACGCATCCGCATGGCCGGATTTTCTGCGCGGTGCACGGGTCGCCTCGGTCATCTGACGTGACATATCCATACCTTTGTCCTGCATGAAAGATTTCGCTTTCCGCAATGCTTCCGCACGGCTGACAGACTCGGCGTGGCCCGCAACGGTGCACACAAAGGCAAACATCAACAATAATAATCCTTTTCTCATCTTCTATATGATATAACAAATAAGCGTTTATTCTTTTTCAGGACTGCCAAGTATCACATCGTCCTTTCCCTCGTCGGGCAGGGTCTCGCCCGGAGTGTCATCGGAAACGGCGGGAATGGAAGTGCGGTAAATCTTCATCTTTCCGGAACGGAAGACGACACCGTCGTTCATGTCGGCCCGCACGATGGTAGTGTCGGCCAGACCGTCGGGGCGGCCTTTCAGCGTTATCTCGAACGTGGGGCGTGTGCCTTCGGCAAACGTCTGGGGCAACACTATGGCATTGCACGACAGGGTAACTTTCTCACCGTTACCGCGCGAACCGAGTCCGGCCATGCGGGCCATCACCACGTCGCCACGCGTGCGGAACGCCATGGTGTCGGCCTCAGCCGTAGGAGCTGCCGAACCGAGGAACGCAGCCCCCGTGCCCTGCTGCAACGAGCGGGCCGAAGCGGGCAACAAGATGGTGTCTGCCAAGGCAACATCGTTCATTGTAACGATAATACTGTCGGAACGCAACTCCGGACGATTGGTGATTGTCATATATAGCTGAAGGCTCGACATGGCATGTCTGAAACCGATCCCTACAGGCTCGCCGTCGGCCCCACGGAACGGATTGCCTTGTTCCGGTATGCCCACAAGGATATCGCTGTTGAACAGCGCATGGTCGGTATGCTGATCGGCAACGGCGGCAACGGGCACACCACCGACAAGGTCGTCGTAAGTGAGGATATCGTCATAAGGGGCATACGCCACAATAGCCACACGGTCGGACGTGTGAAGAGGATATATAAAGTCTGGCCCGCCGTCGGCACGTCGTATGCTGCCGTCGGCATCTATATACGCCCGTATATTCTCGTAACCATAGTGCTCGCCGTCAACGTATGCCGCCGCCACCATTTCAGCCAGCCCGGCATTGCCACTCTCCTTAAGTCTCTTTACGGTGGCACGTATGCCGTACGTTTCACCGGCATCGGGCGTATGCACTGCGTCGGCACTGTCGAGATAGTTCTGGAACGTGGCGCCCTGCATCATGAACAGTCCTATCTCGGTTCCCTCGGCAAAGGTTCCGTTCTGAAAGTCAAGATTAGTACTGCGGGTGGCCGGAGCCACCGTTATGCCTGCACCGGCAGAGAGCCGCAGACGCGCGACCTCTGTCACCACGTCTGCATCGCCCTCATAAGTGCTGTCGCTACAAGCGCTAATCACAAGCGCCATCGCGGATATTGTTAAGTATGATTTAATATTATATGGTTTCATTATATATTGTTGTATTCTTGATGTATTTTTATGGAAAGAGGGTTAAAGACCGAGTTTTTTACGTATAATTTTATTCTCATACAAACGCAGATACATAGCATTATCCGGATTAATTTGAGCTATCATCCTCCAATATTTTCCACTTAATTTATACTGGTCATTTTGAAAATAATCATAGCCAAGACGTGCTACAACTGTTTCAAGCATAATTTTATCACGTTGACCAGCATCTTCAGCAAATGGGAACGGAATAAGTTCCATCACCTTTTCCGCATAAGGCACGTAAAGCCATTCTTTATTCTCCGGATCCAACTTGTAACGTGCATAATTGAAAGCATTAAAATAGCCTAATGCTGCATTTTGAGGTGAGACTTCTGCAAGTTCTATATAAGTCTCTATATATTTTTTATACATATTACGCTGCTCCTCACCCATTGATATTTCAGCCTGACTTTCATAAAATCTTGCCAACTGCTGAAGTTCCGGAGCATCAAGTTTACCTTGTTCACGTCTGTGCTCGATAAATTTCTTCTGCTCTTCGATTGCCTTATCCGTATATCCGGACGCATCATAAGCCTTTGCAATGGCCTGCCAAGCTGTATTTTTCTGCCTTTCCTCTCTAAACTTAGCGTTTTCAAAGGCATCATCCGATTTGTAGTTCTTGCGTACAATCTCATAATCCAGACATTTGCGATATTGATCAATGGCTGCATTATAGTTCTTAAGTCCCTCGTATGCCTTGGCGTACGACATGAAGTCATCAAGACTTATTTCCGCACTGTCTGACTTGTTGAAAAGGACATCGGCTGCGGCAATAGCCTGATCATATTTTTGTATAGCCACACTATTCTGCATCATCAACCGATTGAGCTTCGCATCGGTAGGATATTTGGTGAGAGCCAACGTAAGCAGAGAGTCTGAACGTTTATAAGCGCCAAGCTGTCCTGCCTTACCGGCAGCCTGCAACAATGTAACATAACCGGCAATCTGATTGGATGTCATATGAGCCATATCTGCCTTGGCATATGCTTCGATAGCCTTGTTGGCATAATCAAGTCCTTCCGCAGCTCCATACAAGTTTCCTATTTCAACATATACATTATAATTAGGATCGTGTTGAAGAATCTCCTCCAACTTCTTCGCAGCGCCGTCATAGTCATGCTGCTTTGCCAAGGCCTTGGAATAAGCCTGATATCCCAACGGACTCTTCGGATTCATTGCAATAGCCTTGTCAAACCATCCGTATGCAGCAAGTGTATCCTCTTGGGTTTTCGCCCAACCTGACAATATGCTGCCTTTTTCCACATATGCCGGCACAAATTTAGGATCGACAGCCAATGCTCTTTCTATATATATAAAGGCATTGGTTGTATCATTGGCCTGAAAATCAAATGCATGTGCTATATTGGTGAGCACTTCGGGATTCTTCTTGAACTGCGGATATATTTCAGTCTCTATGAAGTTTGCACCTCCCAGTCCCTGATGTTTACGTATCACCTGTTTTACAGCCTCGACAGTTGCTTCAGGGTCGAGGTTCTTCATGCTTCTCTGCTGCTTTTTCTGCGCAGTAGCGGGCACGGCCATTGTCCACACGAAAAGTGCGAGCAGGGCATATATCGTCGACTTTCTCATATTGCTCATGTACTTTGTTTTCTGTATATATTATAGTTATGAATCTCTGCTTAAACGCATCAGAACTTGTACTGTACACCCACGTTGAGTGTCTCTATATGGCGCAGTTTGGTGAAGTTGACACCGTCTATTCCGAAATTGCGCAAAGCATATATTGTAGGCGAGAAGAACGCGTCGATACGCGGAGTGATATGGGCATTGAGTTTCAGACCGGCATTGAATCCGAATTTTGTCGCCGTCTTGGCCTCATTGTTCAGCCGGCACTCATGCCCCTCCTGCAGACGCTCATTCGAATCGAGAGTTGCCGTCTCGCCAAAGAGCATGTTGCATGTGGGGCCCACATACGCCTCAAGTTCGAAACGTCGTCCCGGACGATAGCCGTTGCACAGATTCGTGAGATTGACCATATAGTTGAACGATACGAATCCGAAATAGTAACGGTGATTCCACAATCCGGTACGGTTCACCGGGGCATACCCCGACTCGGGACTGTCCATACGGTAGTCGGTGAACGAACTGAGCGAGGCACGTGATATCGACAGATATTCGAAAGCCACACGGGCCGAATGTATGCGGTTGAAATGATACTCGGCGAAAGCCATACCGTTGAACGGCATTCCGGCCGAACCGCTATAGCCGTCGCGTGTCTGCGTTATGTTTGTACCGCCACCAAGTCCGACCACAATGTGGCGCATCTCACTGTCGTCCGCTGTATTGGCACGACGATATTTCATGCCCGTTGTCGACACTGTCAATCCCATATTCAGCGAATATGTGTTGTCGGAGAAACATTTGTTCCATGCGGCATTGGAGTATGGCACCTTATATACATAATTGGTGTACCTCGGCTCCACGAACACCTGCAGACCGTCCGACAGGCGTGCCCACAAGTGGGCGCCTACGGTATAAGCTTGAGTGTTGCAGCTGAGGTGCCGTCCCGGCTGATATTTCATAATACGCCCCATCTCGGCTCCTGCAAGCAGATAGAATCCCAACGGGCTGTCCCAATTGTAGTTGGCCGAGAAACCAAGCGGATTGAACAGGGCCTCACCGCGCATGCCCACGTAACAGCTACGGAAGTCACGTTCGTACGGCGGCTGATACGGTGACAGCTTTTCCGGTGTGACCTCCTTCTGCCATGTCACTGTCGACGATGTTCCAGTAAAGCGGAGACCGATGGCCGACGAGAGCCATTTGCCCACAGATATGGAGAAGTTATGTCCCATGGTTTCGGTAAGACCGAGTGTCGGTGAATCGGTGAAATCGATGCCGTTGGAAAACTCGAAGAACCAAGGCTGCCGCCATGAGTCGAGTGCAGTGCTGTCGGCCACAAGCTCGTTACTCTCGGCACGGTTCTTTATAAAGTGCTGCCGCGACTCGGGAGAAAGATTGTTGTGCAGATAGTATATGAAGTTTACGTTGGCACCGTAGAACATGTCTATCTTCCTCCAGTTGCGGCTTTCGCTCAGGTCGCGCTTGTCAGTGGCAAGTCCGTAATAAGGCTCGATGTTGATGTAGCCCTGCGGACCGGTGAAGAAGCGGAACTGCAACCCCATATGCACATCAAACGAGGTGCCCGAACGGCCCAGACGGCCATACTTGGCATATTGTGCTCCCACACCGAGAACAGTGGAGATATCAAGCAAACGCGATGGTTTGAAACCGTCGAAATAAGATGTCAGACTGAAGAGGTGATCGGCCGTTACTCCCATCCTGTAATACAGCCTGTCCTTGTCCTGCTGATAGCCGAAAGCCCCGTTGAGCAACACGCGGGCAGAATGCAGCTTGCTGAACTGCTTGCCAACACCAAGATGAGCCACGGTAAGAGCATTGAACTTATATCCGGCACCCGGCGGCACCATCTGCTCCACACCGGCACCGGCCTCTACAAACAGGTGGTCGTCCCACCGCTTGGTGAATGTCTCGCCATCGGCGAGATAACGGCGCTCGAGGAGATAATCCATGGCATTGGTTCCTTTAGCAATATTCTTTCCGTTTTTTATTGTATCGGCACCCAAAGCTGACTCGTCCTCAGGAATAGAGTCCGAAACCACAACGTTTTTATTGGCCGGAATATCAATGGCATTACCGGTTCTTCCATATACAACGGCCGTCAATGCCTGACATATAATCAATATATAAAACTTTGTCCTCATTGCGTTTCGTTTCCTATTCTTTGTTATCTACAGTAGTTGTTTCATCTGTCGATGTATTCTCTTTATCAGACGGTGCTGTTTCTGCATCAGTTTTTTCATTGCCGCCATCAACAGTAGCCTCGTCTGAAGCCTTTTTTTCCTCACCATCAGTCTGACCTGATTCCAACTCGTCTTTGCGCCTGTCATCACGAATCTGCAACAACTTGAATATTTCATCATATGCAGCGAAATCTTTCTTCAGATACTTAGAATTCTTTCGCATCTCTTCGGTGATGTGTCCCTCATTATAATATAGTCCCTTAAAACTCGGCTGCAGCTTGAAACTCTGATGGAAATAAGCCAGATAATGCTTTACACCTTGTGTATTCACAGGCTCTTGCTGTACATCGTCCTTATGTTCCTCTAAATATATATTCTTTTTCTTTTCATATTCCTCAAAAGCAGACATACCTTTTTTCATAATCAGAGCCTGCTCCTCTTCTGATGAAAGCAGATGGAATCCGTCACTCTCTTCTTCGGAATAATACGAACTTAGTTCATCCGTACCGGCTGCTGTTGGTTTCTCCGCCCAAAGAATTCCTTTAAGATACCATTTTTTTGGATTACTATTGTCAAGACGATTTATCAAATCATCCGTATCCTCAAATGAGTTTCTCCACTCAGGAATCTCCGTATGCAGAATGGCCTTGTTTTCATAACTCGAGTTCTCTACAAACTCGCGGGCTTGCTTAAACTCCGGTCTATTCTCATCAATACCGAAATAGTTTTTAAGATTGATGAATTTCTCCAACTTGTCCAAACCGGCAGGAACATTTTTACCAGTTTTTATCCATGCTACAAATTCCATTGCTCTCTTAAATTTCTGCAAATTATAGAAACTCATAGCCTGAGTAACAAGCAAATCACTACGGTTCATCTTTATTATAGAACCGTCCCTGTTAACAGCCCAATCAACCTTATTATAAGTAGTATCTGTCTCGAACTGATCTATAAAAGGAGCCAAAATGGTTGTATCCGGTGTTCCGACACGCATCATCATACGTGCCATACGATTATATACATAAGGTGCAATCTTCTCACCATATATATCCGGACGCGTCTGTAAATACTTATATGCCATCACTGTAATAGTATCAAGCTCCAAACTGTCTTCAATTGTGGCATACAGGTTATAATAGTCACCACTTGAAAATTTCTTATCTCCTGAAAGAAAAGCCTTCTTATCTCTATAATAAACTTCCACAGCTTCATCGGCATCCATAACGTGCTCTTTGATATAGGAATACTCACATTTCATCACACGCATGTTCTCCAAAATATTCGTTATCTCGGTCTCATAGAAATCGAGCTGTTTCACAGCACTGTAGAGAGCCGTCTTATTACTGCCATTGGCGGCAATAAGGTCACGCAAGACTTGTGCTTGCGCTGTCAAGCGCTTCTTTTCCAACTCATCGGCCACCTCATCCCATGTATATATCTTTGTCGTTATATGTGGAGTTGCCCTGCGCGACAAGAAAGGAGCAATTAGGGAACGTGCCTTTTGGGCGCGCTTCTGTGCCAGTTCTGAGTTGATTCTGTCACCACCATCGGGCGAGGCTGCACCGATAATGGTTGGGGTCAGCAGATCATCACCATACGACCTCAATTCCTGCACAAGCTTGTCGCGCTCTATATCATTGATGGAGTCTTCCGTAAGAATATCTTTTCCTGTGACAAACCTCAACCGGAGGTCTTTCTTCACGTTCTCAGTAACTTGGTCCGCGACTTCCTGAAACTCCTCTGTCAGCGGCATTTCTGGAATAGCTACAGAAAAATCCAAAAACTTGAACGGACGTATCCTAAGACACGAGCCACCAAAAGCATCCTTATGATATACACGGTGATAGTCTTCTATTGCATACGTGCAAGGACCCTTGTACGACTTATGTATATCCGGTTTGGAATAAATAATAGTCGTGTCAACAAAGAAATAATCACCGACAGCCGGCTGTTCTATCGTCGATCTGAATCCATAAGCTAATTTATCATTTTTAAAGAAATCAAAATCCATACGCTTATCCTGCAAAGCGTGATAGTTACCTCCTTCATACACGATAGGCTCACAATAAGAGACAGTATCTTCCGTTGCGCAATCCACGGCATAAGTCTGTATCACAAGCCTCGAAGCGTCCTTTATAAGTTTTTTGTCTATAGGAATATGTATTTTGAATTGCTCCATACCATTGTCCGTCTCCACAATCGTCGTGCGTGGTATAGGTTTCTTAGTTCCTTTGGCAATCACATTGGTCAACTCTTTTATTTTAAATACAACTTCATAATCCGTCTGACCTGCTTTTATAACAACCTTTTCTACAAGTAAATCCTCTTCCGCAACCACAACAATAGCCATACCAGGAGTAAGACCTCTTCTTGTAAAACGTCCATTTGATTTTGAACGACTTACTATTTTCTTTTCTTTCAAAATCTTTTGCATGGAGGTTATTGCAGCAAAATCATCTGATGATTTATTACTCACACGTTTTATTGCCGCCACAACATCATTTGCTGCGTCTTCCGTTGCATATATTCTATACAAGACTGATTTGTATGACTCCTTATTATTATATTCATTTATGAACTTAGCCCGAATATTTGCATCTACAGTTTCCTGCGCCCGTGTCTCGTTCACTCCGAAACATAGGCTAAACAGCATCATTAGTATGCATATGACATTGTATCTCGCTTTCATATCTATAATATCTGTTGTATATATCTTGTATTTAAAAGAATGTTCTCTTTTGGTGTTCCCTGCCGCAGTCTTGTCAGATGCCATTATCGGTACGCACATCAACAACGCGGTTGTGTGGGAAAAATTTTATTTCAGTATGTATGTCACTGACACGCCGATGCGTGTGGGCAGGAGAGTGTATCCCTCGGCGTTTGTGCGCTGCACTCCTCCTACGGAATAGTCGAGGTCGTAGTTGTCTTTCTCGAAGTATTCCTTGTGCTTGTAGTATATTGCCCCGAATCCTGCATGACAGTCGATGTTGAGGCGGTGGGTGATGGGAAAGACATATCCGAAAGTGATGCCCAGACCGAGAGCGCTTCCATTGTATACCTTGCCTTTCCATGTTATGTCGTACGAAGCTCCCACGCCGCCTATTCCTACGAACTGCCGGTACATGGGTCGTCCTGAGAAATAATACCTGTATTCAGGCTGCACAGCTACCATCTTCATGTCCTTGCCCCACGGCTTGTAGTTGCCCAGCACGTTGACACCCAACGATGTGCGTTCGCCCGTGACAAGCTCGAAGCCTATGCTCGGCGTCATCATCACGTCCATGAGCGCGTCGGTGTTCACGGCGAGCATCTGCGCATTAATGTTGCGGCACCCCAGCAGCGCCACGAAGACTATCAAGAGTAGCTTTTTCATCTTATTGTCTTTAAGCGACGGGAAATGCGGGAAAGGCATGTCGTGTCTCCCCACGCATTCCCATCGTCATGTTTTATTCTTTTTTTGTTTAAAAAGTGTCTTTGTCGGATTTTTATCCCCCGTTTAGAGTGTCACATCCTGTATCGTACCGTCGGTGTCGAGGTCCCAAGGCTTGAGCGTTGCATTGAGCGTGATGAGCTTCGGACCGTTGATGGTCATCTTCACATTGTAAGACTTTCCTGCCTCATACTTCGAACTCTGCAACTCGATAGGATGCTCCGAGATGAACTCGTTGCCCTCCTTGTCTTTCAGTACGATCTCCACGTAATAGTGCTGATCATCCTTCTGCTCGTCGGGCACGGGCAGCAATATGCCCTGTCCTATCCTTGTCTCCTCCATCTGCACCCAGTGGTCTTCGCCGAAAGGTGCGTCGTCAGCGTCAAGCAGGTCGAAGTCGGCCAGATTATTGTCCCAGTCGAACGTCACCTTACCCTCGGCTGTGGCATCGTTGCGGTCGGCAATCACAAGGTTCAGCTGCGTTGGCACATCCTTAACCTTGATGCTCTTAACGCCCATAGTGAGCGCAGCGTCATACTCGCCCTTGGCGTCCGGACCCGGCACGATACTGAATGTCATGCGCATCAGCTTGTGCTCGAACTCGATACCCGGGGTCTCGTCGGCATGCTCCGGATTGCGGAAATATTTAGCGGAGTAGGCATCGTCATGGTTGTTGTTGGTGCGGCCCCATATCACGTCCTGTGTACCGTTGATCTGTATGGTCGCCTCTATACGCGATTCCGATTTGTAGATTGTTTCCACACGGGGATAGTAGCCGTAGAAACGGTATGTATACCAGTTGGCCACCGGATAGAAACACTTCTTGCCGTCCACCCAGTTGAGCTCGGTGGCGGTAGTGTCGGCGTTGAACTCGGCGTTGGTCTCGATATTGTCCATCCACACGGAGAAATCCAGCTCGTCGTAACCGTTCCACACGATGGGACGCTCTGCGGGGTTCACACCCTGCACGCCCTTGGCCAGACAGAAGATGCCCAGCCCGTCGGCCTCGAAAAGTCCGTCAGCAGTCGACTCCACGCTCGAACGTGTGCCGCCGGCGCTCGATGCCAGTCGTATCTCAACATTGCTGTTGCCGGCATTTATGTCTGCGTCGGGCTGGCCCTGCAACGACGACAGCACGTCGTCGTTGCTCGAGCAACCCGCCATCAGCGAGGCGGCTGCAAAGCCAAGTATCCACAAGTTTTTCTTCATAAATGAATTCTGAATTGGTGGAAATTTATTTAAATGTTATCATCCTCGGGGAAGAGGTTTACATCCTCACCCTGCTCCCAAGCCTTCAACTCGGTAGTGATCTTGATTTCGCTCAAGCCGAAGATTGTGATATTCACATTATATGAGCTGCCCTTTACAAATGAAGCAGCACCCTTTTGAGGAGCGATTGTAGTAACATAGTTATACTCTTTCTCTTCAGTTGTGCCGTCCTCGTTTACCTGAACGTTCTGGCTCAATACGATAGTCATCTCATATTTCTCGGCCGGAGCAACGAGCAAAGCCTCACCTACACGAGTCTTCACAGCTGTATCTGCTTCAACATCCCAAGTTGGCTGTACAGGAACAAGGTCTACAAGCTGCTTGAAAGCCATGTCGCCTTCTGCACGCTGCTTCAAGACGAAAGAAGCCGTATCGGCAGCCTCACTGTTCTTCAAGATAAGCTGTTCCATTTCCTCGCCGGTATAAGCAACAACCAGCTTACCTGTATGCAGAGACTTGACCTGTATGCTCTTAACGTTTACGGCAGAAGCCGAGCCTGCGCATGCATCAGAGTTGCCACCAAGTACATTGAACTGAAGACGAGAAAGCAAGTGCTTGAACTCCATTGATGGCTGTACTTCCTTACGGGCAGCGAAAGCCGAATAATAACGTGTCTCGTTTCCTGCTCCGAGTTTTTCCACTTCTGTTGCTGTGGGAACAGCCTTTGCCACCATTACATCCTGCGAACCGTCGAGTTTTATATCAACATAAAGATAGTTTCCCTCTTTCTGCGGCTCTGATACAACAGCCGGCTCACCTACTCCGTATTCATCAACGTGGTATGCCCAGAAGTCATAATTACCCTGTGTAGGATAGTATTTCAACTGACCGTCAACACGACTTGCCACAGCAGAATTTACACCATCGGGAGTAATCATAGGTGTATTATAGAACAGATCCTCCGAAGGCAGTTCGTTACCGTTGATATCCTTCAAAGTAAACTTGGCCTCATCAAGTGTATTCTGATTGAGCATGAACACGTTTACAGTCTGGTTCTTCCATACATTCTCCTCTTCTGTAACTCCACCGACAGTACCGGCACCACGGGTGATTACAGAATTGGTGAGTCCCAGCTGAATAGGAACGAGATCTCCGTTGTTTACATTGGCGTCAGTGCTGATAGCATCTTCAGACGAGCAACTGCTGAGCATACCTGCTACGGCAAGTGCAAAAAATAATGATTTTCTCATGTTTTTTTAATTTGTTAATTAATAATTAATGTGATTTTATACTTTAAGTTTCATACTTATTTTCTTTCCGGCTTATTCGGCCCGCAAGTTATCCTCATCATTCGGGTCGTCGGGGTTGTTGTCGTACTTCGGGTCATCGGGATCCACTATTATAGGGTCTTTCTCTTCATGCCAACCTTCTATCGAAGCACTCATCTTGATAGGTTGCAGACCGTACACCACTATATATATATTATATTTGTATCCTTTTTTAAAGACCTTTTCACCCGACTCGTCCGCTGTCGGAGCTTCGATTGTATACGTGGCTACCAGTTTCTGCGGCTCAGTATCGTTACCCGCTGCATCTTTCTTCATCTGCTTGAAATGCAGTCTGATATAATAGGAACCTTGCGAAGGCAACATGATGGAGCCGCCTATTTCAGTAGCTTCTCTTTCAGAATAGATTTCCGGAGCCTTGTTATTGTTTTCATCATAGGGCCATTTCATCGGAACAGGCGCCAAAGCCTCACACTTGTTTCCATCTACAGACTTCTCTTTCAGATAAAAAGAACCTTCTGCGCCCATATCAGGCTTGAATCCTATATTTTTCTTATCCCTGGCCGCAACCGTAAGAGTTCCTCTTGTCGGAGCCACTACTTCTATTCCGGTTATGACAATGTCCTTGCACCTCTCATCTCCAGGATAAGCGACAAAATTAAGTTGTGCAAGCTGGTGCTTCATATCGACGATAGGATAGACCCCACGGTGGGCGGCAAACGTGCTGTATCCTCCACCACCTTGGTTTATGATTACGTCACGCTCCTCTTTAGTAATATTGATGTCATACCGTTTGTCTTCTCCTACTCCGAACATATCCGCTCTTAAATCCGGTGCGCTTCCGCACATGATGTCCTGCGTGCCGTCTATGGTAATGTCGTAAGCCACAGACTCGGGGGTCCGGCTCACGTTATGAATATCAACCGAATGTTTTTCAAGATTAAGACTGTCTATATAATATGCGAAGAAATTATATCCTACATTCTGATATTTTGAACTGTAGTATAGTGTTTGCGTTTCTTTCGTCTCTTCATCAATGAAATTTCCACTTCCGATCGTGCTACCTTTATCCTGATCATCTTTTTTGTACAACAAGTCAAAAGACCCCGCCATGTCACTGGTAAGTCTGGCCGGCATGCCATAGTTAAAGTCAGGCCCGTCTACAAGACAGTTCAAGGCAAATTCGTCTTGCGGCCTATCTTCGGAAAGTCGCGTATAGGTAAGGTCCGGCTCTGTCGTCAGATCATTGTCCTTGTCGTTCGCATATTTTTCTTTTCTGAACGCATAAATATAAAATCTGGCCTTTGTATATTTTTCTGTAAGGATACTTTCTTCATCAAACGGTCCCGTACCCTTTCCCGGTTCGGTATCACCCCCACGTGTTGCAGAGACAGAAAAGAAGTTCTGCTTGTTGACAAAGACCATAACGGGAGTCTTGTCGTAGGTCTCGTTGTTGGTTATCTTATCACCATTATAATCATAAGTCAGTCCCGGATATGAGTCCGAACACGACGAAAGTGCGGCCAATGCCACGAGCGCAATCGATGTAGCTATACGCAGTCTATTTTTCATCATCGGTTTGTTGTTATATATTTTTCGATGTCGTTTTCTTGTTTTTATATTCCCGTTGTCGTCTTCAGCATGCAATCAGATGTCCACGATTATCTTGCTGCCGGTATAGTCTTTCCATACGTCCAAACCACCGTTGTTGTCATTGTTCTTTATAACGTTGCCTCCACTGACGACAATGTTCGCCACAATGTCGAGCACTCCGCTGTCGCCGTTGCGCAGGGCATATCTGCCGTCCTCGGTGACTTTTATCAGCTTGGCACGTTTCAAGGTGTTGTACAGATTTATCTTTCCCTGCAGTTTCTTCACTTTCCGCTCCCCCGTTCCGGGATCCGTTCCGTGTGTCATTATCATCACCTGCATTATTCCGGGGCCTGTATACATGGTCGACGTGCTGTTCTCTACTATCGTAGGCACATCTATATTGGCGTGTACCCTCACTACCTTGTTATCTTCGGTGTCCTCCTCAAGCGGGGTGCCGTCTTTCTTAAGCAGTTCCGTCTCGAACATTACCTTTCGTGTCTTCTCTATGGCGATGTATCCGTTCAACAGGTTTACCTTGTATGGTATGCCAGCCATCTCACACACCACATAATCTATTGCGAAAGTGGAGTCGATATCTGTCTTCGGATCACACGGAAACTCTTTCTTTATAGTGAAATAGATATCAATATTCTGCGTCACGGGCATTGGCTTGAACTTTACCTCCTGCCTGCCTTTTACTATGTCGCGTGCCGGAATGGTATCGAAGAACACCGGCTTGATGTTTGTCTGCACATAAGGGGCATAGCTGTTGTAGTCCTGCCAGTCTTTGAGCAGATGTCCCAGCTTGTCATCGGTCTTGTCGTAAGGTCTGTATTCCACGAAGATGTCCTGCATCTTTTTGTCGGTGGTCGGCTCGACCATATAGTCCACCACGCTCTTGTAGTCGAAAGAGGCTGTGTCCATATTGAACGCCACGAACTTGTATGAGCCCACGGCGACGGGGAACTCTCCCATTATACCGCCGACACGCTTGATGGCGTCGTATTTGTTGGCAGAACCGGTGGGGTCCGAGGTCTCGCCGGCACGGGTGACGGCTTCTGCCGGTGGGGTATTGGGAGAAGGAGGATCCTGATTCCCATCATCCGGTGTGGGGTCGGGATTCTCTTCACCTGGAGTGGGATTTTCCTCTTCCGGAGTGGGGTCGGGAGTTGTAGCTATAGGGTCGTACTTCGGAGGATTGAATACGAAATACCCGGTGTTGCCTTTTCCCGGGATGCCGCTTCCCACTACCATTGCCGTCTTGTGGAAATTTACGACACGAGTGGCGATGATATACATCGAGTCGGGAAGGGCACTTTTGGTGTTGCCGTCGTTGGCTGTATAGGCATATTTGTCGACATATCCACCCCAATCGAAAGTATAATTCAGCCTTCCCTCGTGAGGATGTACGGAAGAGTCGCAAAGGTCAGCGTCTACAGAGCAGGCCGTAAACGCGGATACCGACATGACGAGCGATGCCGTCAGCAGATGTTTCATGATGTTATGCTTCATCACCGGCCTCCTTTCCTTCTTCTTCTTTGTCTGCAGCGTTGGTATTTTCATTTTCTGTCTGTTCTTGAGATGGGCTATCGGGCTCTTCCTGACTGGTGGGAGAAGTGGGCTCTGTGGGAGCAGATTTCTGCTCTGTGGGAGTTGTGGGAGTTGTGGAGTCAGACTCCGTCTCTTCTTCGACCGAGCCACCGTCACCGGGGGCTGACTCCGTGGCAATGCTGTCGACGGGTGTCTGCGGCTCTACGGCTACGCTGTCGTTGCCTGCCTTGATACTGTCCTTGGCTGCGGTCTTGGCCTGCTTTTCGGCGGCCTTGGCGTCTGCCTTGGCCTTACGCTCACGCTCTTTTGCCTCGGCCTGCTTCTGCTTGTCGAGTGCGTCCTGCTTCATCTTGACAGCATTCAGAGAGTCGCTCTCGTGCTTCTTTATTGTGTATACCGAGTCGTAAACATGCCAGAAGGTATTACGTGCATCGTTTGTCAGGCTGTCAATAAGTTTGTTGTCGCGCCGGACGTTATCAAGAGAGTCGGCAATAGCCTGTTGCAACTCCCTGTACACCTCGTCAACATCGTAACGCCAATGATACTTCTTGGCAAGAGGATACTTACCTATTCTATATACAAAGCCTACGCGCAGGTCGCTCACTGTCGGCGGCAGCACCACCTTCGGGTCTCCGGTCTTGGTGACAGGATAACAATTGCTCTCGCGGTCGTGACGGTATTCATCGTAACGTGCATAGGAAATACCGGCACTGATGCCAAGCTCGAGGTCAAGACTGCTTCCGTTGTTGAACACGTAGAGCGGCTTCGTCATACCATAGGTGAAACCGAATGTGTAGGCCTGTCCCTGGTATCCTTTTTGAGTAAGTTTGATTGAAAAATCGTTGTACGAAACGTATGCTCCGCGATACCACACAACCCCGGGACGCTTCACCGTTGTGCGACGGCATGAGAACAGGCGGTCTATCTTGCCCGTATGGGCGGGATACTGTTCGCCGACTTGTCTTGTGCGCCAATAATTGCGGAACTCTGCGCGCACTCCACGGATATTGTAAACAAGGCCGGGCTTGAAAGTGTGGCTGGTCTGCCAGTTTCCTCGAAAGTTGAGTCCTACAGTCCAACGGTTCCAATTCTCTTTCCGGATATCGAACTCTACGCCGATATTCGGAACGAGCATTGTCCAGTCTACCATATTCGTGCGAAACGTCAGCCTCTCTTTCAAGGAAAGTGTATCGACATGGGACTTGTTTGTCACCTCTTGCGCCGATGCCGTAACGGACATCAGACAAAGGCAGCACAGGTACAACAAACCCTTCAATTTTACAAATTTCATTTCACTTTTATATTATAATAAAATAAGCAAAAACCAGGATATTTCCGAATTGGTAAATCTATCGTCTATCTCCTATATTTAATACTTACCATTTTTAATTTCATTTCGGCTGCAAAATTAATAAATATTAGTTATTAAAAGTTTATATATATGTTAAAAATTGGCAATATAACAGTAAAACGTTGTTTATGACATAACTCGGGTTATGACAGAAAGCAGAATTCTTTAGATAGAAATAACATAAGTTTATCTACAAAATCAGTTTGATAAGTTAGTCAACAGAATTAAACTACATTATCGTACGGACATCGAATGAACGCGACATGTTTGGGCAGAATGCGTCCTGCATGAACACACCATAGATGAACACACCATAGATGAACGCACCATAAATGGTAACAGGGGCGTCCTGAAAGGACAACGAGCACATAGCCCGGGGCAGAGCGTAGCGGCACCCCGGGCTATGTGCTCGTTGCCCCGTTGGGGCGCATCCATCCAAAGCGCGTTCATCTATGGTGTATTCATCTATGGTGTGTTCATCTATGGACGCGTTCTGCCCAAACATGTCGCGTTCATCTATGGTGCGTTCTGCCCAAACATGTCGCGTTCATCCGATGTCCGTACGATAATGTAGTTTAATTCTGTTGACTAACTTATTTTCAGAGTTTTTAATGCTACCGACAAAGGTTTTCCGGTCAATCAAGAGCCATGGATTATGACAATTTGAAGACCAAATTATTGTATGTCAGATTGTACTGAAAACAACTGTTTTCTTTTCGGCCTTAAACCGACAACACCACTAAAACATAAGTACCGGCTATCATACTTGTATTTCCATTTTTCTTTACTTTAACATATGTTAAGCAACATCCGGACCGCCATTTTCGAACGACACCCCGAAAAACACGATTTTCCGCTCAAAAGGGAAGTGCTGACAGTCAGCACTTTACAAAAGAGCGGCTTTGTCAAGAAAGCAGAGAGACTCTTATCACCTTGCAATAACGCCCTTATTGCATTGCGACTACGGCCTTGTTGCAATGCGAAACGGCCCTCGCGGGAGTGCCGGGAGGCCCTTACGGCAAATTTTCCATGCAAAAAACGTGTGTCAAGAAAGCAGAGAGGGCCTCACGGCTTTTCTAATTTGAGAAAAAAGAAAAGTTAAAATTTCAGAATTAACATGACAATAATACAGAATATAATGTGTATCGGGATGCAAATACCAATACATGTCAAGATGTACCAAAATTAGAAAAGAAGAAACCGCATATTATGAATACATCAAGTATGGCATAAGAAAGGATACGTCATGTGTGGATATAAGAAAGGATACGTCATGAAAAGACAACAAGCACACAGCCATCATGTTGATCCACATTACGATTCGTAGGATGTGTGCGCCTTTATGACAAAAACAAATACTTGACTTTATGTCGGAAAACGATCTTTCATGTCCGTGAAACCGTTAATTTCTTATAAAAGGTATCATATTGACAGAAAAAATCCGTATTTTTGCATTTTATTGGTATTGAAACAAATATTCATAATATATACACACATTAAGAAATATACATAATAAGGAGATTATGGCTTGCATATTACACATTGAAACAAGCACCAACGTCTGTTCCGTGGCATTAAGCCAAGATGGAGAATGTATATTCAACAGAGAAGACCATGAGGGGCCCAACCACGCAGTGATATTGGGTGTGTTTGTCGACGAAGCCCTATCTTTTGCCGATGACCGTCATGTTGTATTGGACGCTGTAGCGGTGAGTTGCGGTCCCGGGTCGTATACCGGACTGCGCATCGGCGTATCGATGGCCAAGGGCGTATGCTACGGGCGCGGCTTAAAACTGCTGGCCGTGCCGACACCAGAACTGATGTGCGTGCCGGTGCTGCTGGGACATGACGAACTGGAAGAAGATGCCCTGTTGTGCCCCATGCTCGATGCACGCCGCATGGAAGTTTATGCCACGGTGTACGACAGGGCCCTGCGTCCGGTAAGGAAAACCAGCGCCGATATCGTCGACAAGAATACTTACCGCGAACTCCTCGACACCCATCCTGTGTATTTCTTCGGTAATGGAGCCGCCAAATGCATGGAAACAATCGACCATCCCAACGCCCGTCTGATAGAAGATGTCAAACCATTGGCACGATGGATGCAGCCGCTGGCAGAAAAGCGAATGGCAGAAGAAAAGTTTGAGGATGTGGCATATTTTGTACCGTTTTACCTAAAAGACTTTGTAGGAAAAGCTTCCAAGGAGTTTTTTTAAAGGGAATTAATATCATTATGGAAATAACAGGATTGGACTACAACACCCAACGCGAGCCGCTGATGATGCCGGAGTATGGGCGTGAAATACAAAAGATGGTGGACTACGCCGTAGCATTGCCTACAAGAGAAGAGAGACAGAGTTGCGCCGAGAGCATAGTGAGAATGATGGGAACGAAAGTTACCCAACAACATGAAAACTCTGACTTCGAACATACTCTGTGGGACCACCTGTACCTCATGAGCCACAAGAAGCTCGACATAGAATGGCCATACGACATGTCGGAAGCTGAGAAAATACTGGCAAAACCGGAGCCGATGAAACTGCCGGGAAAAGGCGACAGGGTGCAACTGCGCCACTACGGCCATCTGATGGAAGAGATATTCAGACGGCTGAAAGAGATGCCCGAGGGTGAGGAACGCGACGAACTGACACGCATAGCCGCCAACCAGATGAAACGCGACCTTGCCACATGGGGCCACGGTTCGATGGACGACGAGAGAGTGGCCTCGGACCTTGCCAATTACACGGACGGAAAAATCCAGCTCGACCTGAGTACATTCCGCTTTGAAAGACCGGTAATCCAAAGTGAAACGGGCGACATGCAGAGAAAGAAGAAAAGAAAATAGGTACGATGTCGGCATTCATAATAGAAGGAGGGCACCCGCTGAGCGGAACAATCACGCCTCAGGGGGCAAAGAACGAGGCGTTGCAGGTGATCTGCGCGTCACTGCTGACTGACGAGGATGTGCGCATAAGCAACATCCCCGATATTCTTGATGTGAACAACCTGATATTGCTGCTCAAGGACATCGGCGTAAAAGTGGAGCGACCTGCACAGGGAGAATATGTCCTGCGCGCTGACGACATAAACCTGAACTATCTCGAAAGCGACGATTTCGTGAGAAAATGCGCTTCGCTGCGCGGCTCGGTACTGATGATAGGTCCGCTGCTGGCCCGTTTCGGCAAGGCAGTAATAACAAAACCGGGCGGTGACAAGATCGGACGGCGACGGCTTGACACCCACTTTCTGGGGTTCAAATACCTTGGAGCCGAATTCCACCATATCGCCGGACGCGATGTCTACGAGATAGGCGCCAAAAGACTGAGGGGCTGCTACATGCTGCTCGACGAAGCGTCGGTCACGGGCACGGCCAACATTATCATGGCAGCCGTAATGGCCGAAGGCACCACAACAATATACAACGCGGCATGTGAACCGTACATACAGCAACTGTGCCATCTGCTCAACCGTATGGGAGCGCAGATAAGCGGCATAGGGTCGAACCTGATTACCATAGTCGGCGTGAAAAGCCTGCACGGTGCCGCACACCGCATACTACCCGACATGATCGAGGTGGGATCGTTTATCGGCATGGCAGCCATGGCGGGCCACGGTATAAGGGTGAAAGACGTGTCGGTGGCAAACCTCGGCATCATTCCCGATGCCTTCCGACGTCTCGGCGTAAAAATAGACGTAGCCGGCGACGACATCATCATACCACGCCAGGACCACTACCAGATAGACTCGTTCATCGACGGAACGATAATGACATTGGCCGACGCACCGTGGCCGGGGCTGACACCCGACCTGCTTTCTGTGCTCATCGTTGTGGCCACACAGGCACGGGGCAGCGTGCTCTTCCATCAGAAGATGTTCGAAAGCCGGCTGTTTTTCGTGGACAAACTGATAGACATGGGTGCACAGATAATATTGTGCGACCCGCACAGAGCCGTGGTTGTGGGACACGACCGCAAGATACGCCTGAAAGCAGGACGTATGGCCAGCCCGGACATCCGTGCGGGTATTGCACTGCTGATAGCGGCCATGAGTGCGCAGGGTACGAGCCGCATCGAGAACATCGAACAGATAGACCGCGGATATGAAGACATAGAAAGCCGTCTCGGTATGCTCGGAGCAAGAATAAAACGGGAAAACTGAAACCTATGATAAGAGAAGAAGACGTCTACAGGATTGGCAGACTGGGCAAGCCCCATGGTGTGAAAGGAGAAGTGTCGTTCCACTTTGCCGACGATATTTTCGACCGCGCCGACTGTGACTATCTCGTGCTGCGGATGGACGGCATCATGGTGCCGTTCTTTATCGAGGAATACCGCTTCCGCAGCGGTGAGACCGCACTTGTCAAGTTCTGCGACATCGACAATCAGGAAAGAGCGGCCGAACTGACGGGCTGCGAAGTGTTCTTCCCAAGAGAAATAGCCGAAAACGACAGCGAGGCTTCGTCATGGGCAGCCATTACGGGATATGAGATTGTGGATTCGCACAGCGGGCGGAACATCGGACGAATAGCGGGCGTAGACGACTCGACTGTCAACACGCTGTTCGAACTGGAGGACGGCCGGCTGATTCCTGCCGCCGACGAGTTGATTGTAAGCGTGGACACCAAAGGGAGAAAGATTGTGATGAATCTGCCGGAGGGACTGTAATGGCAAGGCCATGGCCCTGCAAGCGCATAAAAATGCCGGGGCCGAAACAAGTTTCGCTCTGCTCATCCGGCTTAACGAAAACATAGGATTTCTACATATATTAAAATATATACATTATATATAATACATGGAACAGCAACACGCATCCCCCCTTTCCGAAACAAGAGGGGACGAAAGAACCAAGAAGCAAATCGCCATACTCGGCTCCACCGGCTCTATAGGCACTCAGGCGCTACAGGTAATCGAGGAGCATTCGGACCTGTACGAGGTGTACTGTCTGACGGCCAACAACAGAGTGGAACTGCTGGCCGAACAGGCCCGACGGTTCAAGCCTGCGGCGGTGGTCATAGCCAATGAGATGCTATATGACAAACTGAGAACACTGCTGGCCGACGAACCGGACATAAAGGTGTATGCCGGTCCGGACGCTATAGACGAAATAGTGGAATCAGGACCTATAGACATGGTGCTCACGGCAATGGTGGGCTTCGCAGGGCTGTCGCCGACGATACATGCCATCAAGGCACGAAAGACCATCTGTCTGGCCAACAAAGAGACACTGGTGGTGGCGGGAGAGCTGATAAGGGAACTTGCAACACGATACCGCACACCGATACTGCCCGTAGACAGCGAGCATTCGGCCATATTCCAAAGCATAGCAGGCGAGGGCGACAACGAGATCGAGAAGATACTGCTGACAGCCTCTGGAGGCCCGTTCCGCAACATGACGACGGACCGGCTGGCCACAGTGACCAAAGCCGACGCGTTGCGCCACCCGACATGGGAGATGGGGGCCAAAATAACTATAGACAGCGCCACTATGATGAACAAGGGATTCGAGGTGATAGAGGCCAAATGGCTGTTCGGCGTAGATGCCCGGCAGATAGAGGTGCTGGTGCATCCGCAATCTATTGTGCATAGTGCGGTACAGTTTCGCGACGGAGCTGTGAAGGCCCAGTTGGGCGTGCCGGACATGCGTCTGCCCATACAGTATGCGTTCTCTTATCCTCAGCGCCTGCATCTGTCGTCGGAACGTCTCGACCTCTTTTCACAGCCGTTGGAGTTTTTCAAGCCTGACATGGAGAAGTTCCGCTGTCTGGCCTTGGCTTTCGAGGCCATTGACCGCGGGGGCAACATGCCATGCATAGTGAATGCGGCCAACGAGGTTGTCAACCGCGGATTCCTTGACGGCCGTTGCGGATTCATACAGATGAGCGAAATAATCGAGAAAACGATGGGAAGGACCACCTTTGACCCTGAACCGACATACGAAACATACGTAGCCACCGACATGGAGGCACGCCGCATAGCTGCGGAAATAATGGGGTAACATTGCCGGGGGTGCAATCAGGTGACATCGCATGGGATGTAATGAAAGTCATTGCTGCGGATGTAATGAGGAGGACAAGAATCATCATCATAAGTTCCGCCAATGAAACGAATACGACACAAAATGATATGAGTAAACGAAATGACGATGAAACGGATATGCAAAAAGTATGATTGAAAGGTCTGAACTGCTGATATATATGCGCCCTGCCCTGTATGAGCAAACGAAATGACGATGAAACGGATATGCAAAGAAAGCATGATTGAAAGGTCTGAACTGCTGATATATATATGCGCCCTGCCCTGTATGAGCAAACGAAATGACGATGAAACGGATATGCAAAGAAAGCATGATTGAAAGGTCTGAACTGCTGATATATATGCGCCCTGCCCTGTATGAGCAAACGAAATGACGATGAAACGGATATGCAAAGAAAGCATGATTGAAAGGTCTGAACTGCTGATATATATATATGCGCCCTGAAAGGGCAACAAGCACATAGCCCAGGGCAGAGCGTAGCGACACCCTGGGGAATCAAATCACAAAACAATCATCAACGCCCTGAAAGGGCAAAAGCATAATGAAACAATGGCACAATCATTAAGCAAAGTATACATCCATCTGATTTTCCATATCAGAACAACGAGTCCCATGATACGGGATGAAGAATTGGAACGTGTACATTCATATATAGGCCAGCTTGTCAATACAACCGGAAGCAGGGTGATAAGGGTAGGAGGTACATGCGACCATGTCCACATACTGTTTCTATTATCAAGAAACGGGTGCATATCAAATGTGGTAGAGGAGACAAAGCGCAATAGCAGCAGATGGATAAAATCCATTGATCCTCATTACGGGATGTTTGCATGGCAGGGCGGTTATGGCGTCTTCTCAGTAAGCCAATCAATGGTAGACAAGACATTAAAATATATCGAAAGGCAACGTGAACATCACCAAAAGCTCACATTTGAAGACGAATACATTGAGTTCTTAAAATTATATGATATTGAATATGACGAGAAATATGTGTTTAGCGATTAAAGCTTTTGCCCTTTCAGGGCGCGGAATTGTCAATACACGATCCCCAGGGTGTCGCTACGCTCTGCCCTGGGCTATGTGCTTGTTGCCCTTTCAGGGCGCAAAGGTTTCAACAGTTTTGAATATTTAACCGATACATGTCAGAAAACAAAAGGTTCTACAGTATGAACGTTTAACTGATACATGTCAGAAAAAGGTTCTACAGTATGAACGTTTAACCGATACATGTCAGGGCGCAAAGGATTCTACAGTATAAATGTTTAACTATAACTATTCCGGACGAACGTTTTCGTCAAGCCATATGGGCAGAGTGAGCCTGCTCAGAATCTGCCGCGGCGAGAAAACGGAAGATGAGTTCCAACTAATTTCAGCAACAGAAACTTAAATTATCATTGTAAACCAATAAGAACAAAAATCCTATCTCAAAAAAGTGACAGGAACATCAAAACAAAAGAAATGGAAATAATACTTATCAAGGCATTGCAGTTTATGCTTGCCATATCAATCTTGGTTCTGCTGCACGAAGGCGGCCACTTCTTTTTCGCACGGCTTTTCGGCATACGGGTTGAGAAGTTCTATCTGTTTTTCGACCCGTGGTTCCACCTGTTCGAGTTCAAACCTAAGAACAGCGAAACCACATACGGCATGGGATGGCTGCCATTGGGCGGCTACTGCAAGATAGCAGGCATGATCGACGAGTCGTTCGACACTGACCAGATGAAACAGCCGATGCAACCGTGGGAGTTTCGCGCCAAACCCGCATGGCAGCGCCTGTTGGTGATGGTAGGCGGTGTACTTGTCAACTTCCTGCTGGCTCTGTTCATCTACTCAATGCTGCTCTTCACATGGGGAGACACTTATATCCCTACAAAGGATATGACCCACGGAATGAAGTTCAACAGCGAAGCCAAAGAGCTCGGATTCCGCGACGGCGACATCGTAGTGGGAACTGAAAACGGAGAGTTCAAGGAGTATGGCATGGACATGTTCCGCGACCTGTCCGAAGCTACCCGCGCCGACATTATCCGTAACGGAAAGGCGATGAGTATCAGTCTGCCCGGCGAGATAAACCTGCTCGGCATGCTCAAGACCGAACCAAAGTTCATGGCTCCGCTAACACCGGCAGTGACAGACAGTGTGATACCGGGCAGTGCCGCGGCGAAGGCCGGAATGAGAAAGGGTGACAGGATTGTTGCTTTCAACGGCAAGCCCATCGACTCATACAACGAGTTCACCGACCGGATCGGCCGCCTCATGGATGTGATGGTTACGGCAAAGACTCCGGCAGACAGCATGAAAGTGCGCCGTGCTACGATAGTAACCGAGCGCGCCGGAAGGCTCGACACGGCCGACGTGGTCCTCTCGGCCGACCTGAAGTTGGGATTCACTATAAAACATTGGGCCGAACTCTACAAGCCTGTAACCAAAAAGTACGGATTCTTCGAGAGTTTCCCTGCCGGAGTGAAATACGGTTGCGGCATACTGAAAGGCTATGTCGACGACATGAAGTATGTGTTCTCTGCCGAAGGCGCCAAATCGGTAGGCGGCTTCGGAACAATAGCCAACCTGTTCCCCGCAACATGGAACTGGTATGCGTTCTGGGAGATGACGGCTTTCTTGAGCATCATCCTCGCATTCATGAACATACTGCCCATCCCGGCACTCGACGGCGGTCATGTGCTCTTCCTGCTCTACGAAATGATCACGCGCCGCAAACCAAGCGAGAACTTCATGATCAAGGCCGAATATTTAGGTTTCGGCATACTGATTCTGCTTATGGTCATGGCCAATCTGAATGACATCCTCCGCTGGTTGCATCTGATGTAACCAAAAACCAGGCCAACAAAAAAGATACATTTCACCGGTAGCTTACAGTTGCATGAATATTGAAGCTATATCGCATGCAACTGTAAGCTAAGTCGGACAATCTGCTTTCAATCTGTCATTTCGGTTCAAAAAGTTGCTTTAATCAAGCCTGCAAGCTATCATATTGCTACCATTTTAAGTAATTTTGCACGCAATATGTAACTTTTCTCGAGAAGTAAGCAAACTTAATGCAACTAAATATGACAAATGGATTATACAATGCTGCATACGAGCACGATGCGTGCGGTGTGGGCATGGTGGTCAACATTCACGGCAACAAAAGCCACGAGTTGGTGGACAATGCCCTGAAAGTTCTCGAAAACATGAGACACCGCGGTGCCGAAGGCGCCGACAACAAGACCGGCGACGGAGCTGGCATCATGCTCCAAATACCCCACGAGTTTATTCTTCTTCAAGGAATCCCCGTACCGGAGAAAGGCAAGTACGGCACAGGTCTTGTATTCCTGCCCAAAGATGAGTGCGACCAACAGAAGATACTGTCGGTGATGATAGAAGAGATTGAACGCGAGGGACTCTCACTGATGCATCTGCGCAACGTTCCCACCAATCCCGCCTGTCTGGGCAAGGCCGCACTTGACAGTGAGCCGGCCATCAGACAGATATTCGTCACCGGGGTGACAGACGACAAGGTGAGCGTGTTCGAACGCACACTGTACATGATACGCAAGCGCATCGAACGACGCATACGGCACAAAGACTTCTACATATGCTCCCTGTCAAACAAAAACATTGTATACAAAGGTATGCTGTCGAGCATGCAGGTGAGGCAGTATTTTCCGGACTTGACCAACAATTACTTCACGAGTGGCCTCGCTCTGGTACACTCCCGCTTCTCAACCAACACATTTCCGACATGGAGCCTTGCACAGCCATTCCGTCTGCTGGCACACAACGGTGAGATAAACACCATCCGCGGCAACCGCGGATGGATGCAGGCCCGCGAAAGTGTGCTTAACTCCGGGACCTTGGGCGACATCAGACAGCTGTCGCCTATCGTCCAGCCCAGCATGAGCGACTCGGCCAGTCTGGACAACGTTTTCGAGTTTTTCGTAATGAGCGGTCTGTCGCTGCCACACGCCATGAGCGTAATGGTGCCGGAAAGCTTCAACGACAAAAACCCGATATCGGAAGACCTGAAAGCCTTCTTCGAATACCACTCGATACTGATGGAACCGTGGGACGGTCCGGCGGCACTGCTATTCAGCGACGGCCGCTATGCCGGCGGAATGCTCGACCGCAACGGTCTGCGCCCGGCCCGATACACCATTACGAAAAAAGACATGATGGTAGTGGCATCGGAAGTAGGCGTGATGGACTTCGACCCGGACGAAATTGCCGAGAAAGGGCGCCTGCAACCCGGAAAGATACTGCTCATCGACACTCAGGAGGGCCGCATATACTACGACGGCGAGATAAAGGAAAGACTGGCCGCCGAGCATCCGTACCGACACTGGCTGTCGACCAACCGCATACAACTGGAGAAACTAAAGAGCGGCCGCAAGGTGCAAAACGACATAGCCAACCTGACGGAACACGAACTGATGTTCGGATACAGTGCCGAGGATATCGACAGTACCATCATCCCGATGTGCGTCAACGGACAGGAACCCACGGCAGCCATGGGCAATGACACTCCGCTGGCCGTATTGTCCGACCGTCCGCAACTGCTGTTCAACTATTTCCGCCAGCAGTTTGCCCAGGTGACCAACCCTGCCATAGACTCCATACGTGAGAATCTGGTGATGTCACTCACCGAATATATAGGCCGCGTGGGGTCGGGAATACTCAATCCCGACGAGTCGAACTGCAAGATGGTGCGTCTGCCCCACCCTATCCTTAACAACACCCAACTCGACATACTGTGCAACATACGCTACAAGGGGTTCAACACCATCAAACTGCCGATACTTTTCGAATGTGCCAAGGCCGAGGACGGACTGCGCGAGGCTATAGACAACCTGTGCAAGGAGGCGGAACACAGTGTGGACGAGGGTTACAACTACATAATTCTGACCGACCGCGACATTGACCGCGAGCATGCTGCAATACCGAGTCTGCTGGCTGTGAGCGCCGTACACCATCATCTGATATCGGTGGGCAAACGCGTACAGACGGCCCTGATCGTGGAGAGCGGCGAGATACGCGAGACGATGCACGCAGCACTGCTGTTAGGTTACGGAGCATCGGCATTATGCCCATACATGACGTTCGCCATACTCGACGACCTCGTAAAACGTGGCAAGATACAGGAAAACTACGAGACAGCCGAGGCCAACTACATAAAAGCCGTAAAGAAAGCACTGCTGAAGATTATGGCAAAGATGGGCATATCTACCATACGAAGCTATCGGGGAGCAAAGATATTCGAGAGTATCGGCCTGTCGGAAAGCCTGCTGAAGACATATTTCGGCACGGAAATGTCGACAATAGGCGGAATAGGACTGGAGAAAATTGCAAAAGACGCGATAGTGAGGGTAACAGGAGCCCCTCTAAATATCCCCAAAGGGGAGGTGCCTGCGGGGGCTTCTGCAACAACTCCGTTCCATCATCCGGAAGCCCTGACCAACCAAGGTCAGTTTCACTGGCGCAAGGACGGCATACGCCACGCATGGAATCCCGAGACAATATCCGCATTGCAACTCGCCACACGCACAGGCAGCTACGCCAAATACAAGGAGTTTGCACGCCTTGTGGACGAAAAGGACAAACCCATATTCATCCGCGATTTCTTCGGACTACGCCGCAATCCCATAGACATCGACAAAGTGGAGCCGGTGGAGGCTATCATGAAACACTTCGTGGTAGGTGCCATGAGTTTCGGAGCATTGAGCAAAGAGGCACACGAGGCGATAGCCATGGCTATGAACAAGATAGGCGGACGCTCGAACACCGGCGAGGGCGGTGAGGACAGCGAGCGTTTCACAGCCACCCGCGACGGTATACCGCTGTCGTCGAAGACAAAGCAGGTGGCGTCGGGACGTTTCGGCGTGACAACGGAATATCTGGTCAACGCCGAAGAGATACAGATAAAGGTGGCACAGGGAGCCAAACCCGGCGAAGGCGGACAGCTGCCGGGATTCAAGGTTAACGAGGTGATAGCCCGCACACGCCATTCGATACCGGGCATATCGCTCATCTCTCCTCCGCCACATCACGACATATACTCAATAGAAGATCTGGCACAACTCATCTTCGATCTGAAAAACGTGAACCCCACGGCATTCATCAGCGTAAAGCTCGTAGCCGAGAGTGGAGTGGGAACCATTGCCGCAGGTGTGGCAAAGGCAAAGGCCGACCTGATTGTAATATCGGGAGCCGAGGGCGGCACGGGAGCCAGCCCGGCGTCGAGCATGCGATTTGCCGGAATATCGCCGGAGATAGGATTGAGCGAGACACAACAGACGCTCGTGCTGAACGGTCTGCGCGGACAAGTGCGCCTGCAAGTGGACGGACAGCTGAAGACGGGCCGCGACGTTATACTGATGGCGTTGCTCGGGGCCGAGGAATTCAGTTTCGGCACGCTGGCACTCATCGTCCTGGGCTGCGTGATGATGCGTAAATGCAACCTGAACACATGCCCGATGGGTGTGGCCACACAAAACCCGGAACTGCGCAAGTATTTCAGAGGACGATATGAATATCTCGTCAACTATTTCACATTCCTTGCACAGGAAGTGCGCGAATATCTGGCAGAGATGGGATATACGAGGCTTGAAGACATCGTGGGACGAACAGAACTGATAGCCCCCTTAATTCCCCCAAAGGGAGAAAAGCCTGCGGACAGTTCTCAAAATCTCCCATTGGGTGACACGGAGAGGGGATTGGACTTCAGCCGTCTGCTCCATCGTGCAGACAACGGCAACGTACTGCATCACACGGCCGACATTCCTGCCGACCTCAAGGATGTGCTCGACCAAAGGATAATCCACTCTGCACAACACGCGATAGATACACGTGAAGAAATTGACCTCGACTATACCATCAAGAACACCGACCGAGCGACGGGAGTGATGCTCAGCGGACTCATCGCCCGCAAATACGGTTCGGCCGGACTGCCGGAGAACACTGTCAACGTGAAATTCAAAGGCTCAGCCGGACAGAGTTTCGGAGCATTCCTCGTAAACGGAGTGAGTTTCAAACTTGAAGGCGAGACCAACGACTACTTCGGCAAAGGTCTCAGCGGCGGACGCATTGCGATACTGCCGCCGGTACGAAGCAACTTCCCTGCCGAGGACAACATCATTGCCGGCAACACCGGTCTGTATGGAGCCACAAGCGGCGAACTGTACGTCAACGGCAAAGTGGGCGAGCGCTTCGGCGTGAGAAACTCAGGCGCTACAGCCGTCATCGAGGGCGCAGGCGACCACTGTTGCGAGTACATGACGGGCGGGCGAGTAGTGGTGCTCGGCGAAACGGGCCGCAACTTTGCCGCAGGAATGAGCGGCGGTGTGGCATACGTATGGGACAAGAACCACAATTTCGACTACTTCTGCAACATGGACATGGTGGAGATAAACCTCGTGGAAGACAGCCAATACAGAAAAGAGCTGCACGAACTTATCCGTCAGCACTATCTGTATACCGGCTCGAAACTGGCCCGCACAATGCTCGACGACTGGAACCGATATGTCGAAGACTTCATCCAAGTGGTTCCGATAGAATACAAGCGCGTGTTACAGGAAGAGCAGATGAAAAAACTGCAACAGAAGATAGCGGACATGCAGAGGGATTATTAGAACGTTTTCGTTAGCCATATGGGCAGAGTGAGCTTGCTCAAACTCTGCCATGGCGAGAAAACGAAGAATGAAATCCAACATTTTCATCAAACCGGATAAGCAGAGTGAAACTTGTTTCGATAATGACAAGAGTGGAATAAAAAATAGAGTAATTTTTCAACATGAACAATAAATTCCTTACAATACACCGCCAGGAAGCGGGATACAGACCTATACACGACCGTATACACGATTTCGGTGAAGTGGAACAAACGCTCAACAGCAAGGACCGCCGCACGCAGGCATCACGCTGCATGGATTGCGGCGTGCCGTTCTGCCACTGGGCATGTCCATTGGGCAACAAGCCGCCGGAATGGAACGATGCCCTGAGCAAAGGCGACTATGAGACAGCATACCGCCTGCTCAACGACACCAACGACTTCCCCGAGTTCACCGGACGCATCTGCCCGGCATTATGCGAGAAGGCATGCGTACTGAATCTCATGTCACACGAGCCTACAACAAACCGCGAAAATGAGGCTGCCATCACCGAAATGGCTTTTCAGGAGAATCTGGTGCACGTGGTACAGCCCGTGCGCAACGGCCGAAGAGTAGCCGTGATAGGAGCCGGCCCGGCCGGACTGGTGGCTGCCAACCGCCTCAACCGTATGGGCTACGCCGTAACAGTGTTTGAACGTTGCGAGAACGCAGGCGGACTTCTGCGCTACGGAATACCCAATTTCAAACTCAACAAAGCCATCATCGACCGCCGCCTGCACCTGCTCTACGAAGAGGGCATTGACTTCCGCTACGGCGAGGACATAGATCTCACGTCACTGCCCGAGGGTTACGACGCCTACGTCGTATCCACCGGCACCCCAACGGCACGCGATCTTCCCGTTCCCGGACGCGAGTTGCGCGGTGTACACTTCGCACTGGACATGCTGTCACAGCAGAACCGTATACTGGCCGGCACCGACTTCAAGAAAGACGAACTCGTCAATGCCCGAGACAAGGACGTGCTCGTCATCGGTGGCGGCGACACGGGCAGCGACTGCATCGGCACGGCCCACCGTCAAGGCTGCCGCAGCGTGACACAGATAGAGATCATGCCCAAACCGCCCGTCGGTCCCGACGACCCTCACAACCCGTGGCCCAACTATCCCCGTACGTTCAAGACCACATCGAGCCATGAAGAAGGCTGCACCCGACGATGGAACGTCAACACATTGGAATTCATCGGTAAGGACGGGCGCCTGACAGGTGTGAAAGTGCAGGAAATAAAATGGAAGCCCAATCCCGACGGCGGTCGCCCTATCATGGAGCCTGCCGGCAAACCTGAGGTGATAAAATGCGAACTTGCACTGCTGGCTATGGGATTCGTCAAACCCGAAATGCCGCAGTTCGCCGACAATGTATTCACCGCCGGAGATGCCGCCACGGGGGCCTCGCTCGTAGTACGTGCCATGGCCGGAGGGCGCAAGGCAGCCGCAGACATTGACAATTACCTGAACGCCACCAACAAGTAATACGAACAAAAAAACAACGGCTAATCAGCCGGAATTGACATAATAATATATAATGGGATCAGACCCCGTTTCCATACGGCCCGTACCACCTCTATATGCCATGTTTGGAAATCGTAGTAGGTGCGCCTTGGATGAAAACCATTTTTGGAAATAAGAATGTGTACGCCTTGAAAAGGCAGCAAGCACATAGCCCGGGGCAGAGCGTAGCGGCACCCCGGGGATAGCGTATTCCCAACCGCGCCCTGAAAGGGCAAAAGCATTAGCCATCAAACACTTACGATTCATATTTTGCTTGTGTATTTATGCTTTTGCCCTTGCAGGGCGCGGGGATTGGCGATGTTTGACTCCCGGGGTGCCGCTACGCTCTGCCCCGGGCTATGTGCTTGCTGCCTTTTCAAGGCGCACACATAATCCGGTATTTATATAATCCTGAAATCATACAACGTCTTTCATCTTATATTGTGCTCCAAGTTAATTTATGTTTGTATAATCAAAGATAAACCTTTTTTGATTATCCTTATCTGTTTATTTTTTGCAATAACGCTTTCCTTTATTACTTTTGCAACATCATTGAGACACAAAAGAAATATGTCAGAACAAATAAAGAGAGAGAATTGTAAAAAAATTGTTTAACGTTTTAAAAGTTAGTAGTTATGGGATTAATAGGTTCTATCATCATTGGTATTCTGGCCGGATTCTTGGCCGGTAAGATTATGCGCGGCGGCGGTTACGGCTGTCTCATCAACCTCATACTGGGTGTTGTCGGCGGTGCCTTAGGCGGCTGGCTGTTCAGCTTCATAGGTCTGTCGTGGGGAGGTATCCTCGGTCAGTTGTGTACGGCCGTAGTAGGTGCGGTAGTCATTTTATCAATTGCATCATTGTTCAAAAAAGATTAAAGGAGGTGTTTTGGTTTATCTGATTATGGCGCTTCGGAACAATTGTCCCGAAGCGCCATAACCTTTTGTACATTATGCCATTCCATTGCCGACCATGAAATACACCATTATAAAAGCAGGAAAATACCATTATGACAGCAAAACCAACCGTACACAGTCATAATATCATCATCAAATGGCCATTGTTTACACATAGACAATTTTAAGCACAATTTGGCTTTAAACTGTAACCGATATAAAGGATTCCTGTTACAAATTGCAACAACAGACATAAAAGTATATAAAAACGGTAACTTGTCCGCAGACTTTTCTTTCAAATCATTGTACCTTTGCAACACAAGAAATTAAAATATAATGTATTAAGGTATAAAGACTGCCAAAATGAGCAAAACCATCAAGTTCACCAAGATGCACGGAGCCGGCAACGACTATATATACGTAGACACCTCGCTGTACGGTATAGACAATCCTGAGGCGGCTGCCGTAAAATGGAGCGACCGCCATAAAGGCATCGGCAGTGACGGACTGGTGCTTATAGACAAATCGCCAATACCCGAAGCCGACTTCTCCATGAGAATCTTCAATGCCGACGGTTCGGAAGCCATGATGTGCGGCAATGCATCGCGATGCATCGGCAAATATCTGCACGACAAGGGACTGACAGACCTTACGGAGATACGTCTGCTGACACTCTCTGGCATAAAGACGTTGAGTCTGCATTTGAGAGTTGACGGCACGACAGAAAGCGTGACGGTGGACATGCTCGCTCCCACCTTGACATGCCGCAGCCAATTGGCCACCACCGACGGAACAATGACTGACGGCGAAGTGGAAGCCGGCGACCGTACATTCCGAGGCACATTCGTATCTATGGGCAACCCTCATTTTGTAATATTCACGGATAACATCGACGACATCGATATTGCACGCTATGGGGCCATACTGGAACATCATCCGCTATTCCCCGAACGCTGCAATATCGAGTTTGCCGAAGTTGAGGACAACGGCAACATCCGCACACGAGTGTGGGAACGCGGCAGCGGCATCACCATGGCCTGCGGCACCGGTGCTTGTGCCACCGCCGTAGCAGCCGCACTGACAGGACGCTCCCCGCGCCACTGCACCATCGTGATGGACGGCGGTGAACTTGACATCCGCTGGGACGAGACCGACGGACATGTATACAAGACCGGACCTGCAGAATTCGTTTTCGACGGAGAGACGGAATACACATGAATACAAACGTTTTCGTTAAGCCAGATGAGCAGAGTGAAACTTGTTTCAGTTCTGCCATGGCGAGAAAACGCGCATGAATATGAACGTTTTCGCCAATCCAAATGAGCAGAGTGAGCCTGACAAAACCCTGCCATGGCGAGAAAACGGGGATGAAATAACTTCAAACAACATAAAGAAAGAGAACAACATCATGGCATTAGTAAACGAACACTTCCTGAAACTGCCGAACAACTATCTGTTCGCCGACATCGCCAAGAAAGTGAATGCTTTCAAAGTATCCCATTCCAATGCCGACTTGATAAGCCTTGGTATAGGCGACGTCACGCAACCGCTCTGTCCGGCTGTGACCGAGGCCATGCACAAGGCTGTGGACGAGATGGCAGACAGGGACACTTTCCGCGGCTACGGTCCCGAACAGGGCTACCCGTTTCTGCGCGAAGCCATCGTGAAGAACGACTTCCTGCCCCGGGGCATACATCTTGATCCCAACGAGATTTTCATCAACGACGGAGCAAAAAGCGACACCGGCAACATCCAGGAACTCGTACGCTGGGACAACAGCATCGGTGTGACCGACCCCATCTATCCCGTATACATCGACTCGAATGTGATGATAGGCCGCGCGGGAACAGTGAACGACGGCAAGTGGAGCAACGTGATATACATGCCGTGCACGGCCGAAAACAACTTTGTTCCGCAGATACCAGACCGCCGCGTCGACATAATATACCTGTGCTATCCCAACAACCCCACCGGCACGGTGATATCCAAGGAAGAACTGCGCAAATGGGTGAACTACGCCCTCAAGAACGACACGCTGATATTCTACGACGCAGCCTACGAAGCATACATACAGGACCCCGACATCCCCCACTCCATATACGAGATAAAGGGCGCACGCAAGGTGGCGATAGAGTTCCACAGCTATTCCAAGACGGCAGGATTTACCGGCCTGCGCTGCGGATATACCGTAGTGCCTAAAGACATAACGGCCGGCACCATCGACGGCCGTGAACGCATATCGCTGCATCAGCTATGGTATCGCCGTCAGTGTACCAAGTTCAACGGCACAAGCTACGTGAGCCAAAGGGCTGCCGAGGCCACATACACTCCGGAAGGAAAGGAACAGGTGAAAAAGACCATACAATACTACATGACCAACGCCCGCATCATGCACGAGACACTCACCCGATACGGACTGCAGGTCTTCGGCGGTGAAAACGCGCCCTACCTGTGGGTAAAGACACCGCAGGGTGAAAGCAGCTGGCGCTTCTTCGAGCGGATGCTCTACGAGGCCCATGTCGTATGCACACCAGGAGTAGGCTTCGGCCCGAGCGGCGAGGGATATGTACGGCTGACAGCTTTCGGCCTACGCGAAGACTGCGAGAAAGCCATGGAACGGCTGGGGAAATGGATCTGACAGATGTCCGTCCATGGAGTTAAAGAAGTTATCGGGAGTTACCGCTCCCTATGGTCGATTGGGGTTAAAGACAAATACTTCCAGACCATCGCAGCAAGACACTTTATGCAGGATATGTATTTAACTTCCAAATGTTTTTAACATTCACAAACAATCAACAAAATACAAACAGACAATGGCAAATTTAAGATTTCAGGTTGTTGCAGAGGCATTCAAGAAAAAGCCTCTTGAGGTGAAAACTCCGGCAGAGCGCCCATGCGAATTTTTCGGCAAAAACGTGTTCACACGTGAGAAAATGTACAAATATCTGCCGAAAGACGTCTATGAAAAGCTTGTGGACGTGATCGACAACGGCACACGACTCGACCGCTCGATAGCCGACGCCGTGGCTGCGGGAATAAAACAGTGGGCCGTAGAAAACGGGGTGACACACTACACGCACTGGTTCCAGCCGCTGACGGAAGGCACCGCCGAAAAGCACGACTCATTCATAGAGCACGACCACAAGGGTGGCATGGTAGAGGAATTCAGCGGCAAGCTGCTCGTACAGCAGGAACCCGATGCCTCATCGTTTCCCAACGGCGGCATACGCAACACCTTCGAGGCACGCGGATATTCGGCATGGGACCCTACATCACCTGTCTTCATCATCGACGACACTCTTTGTATACCCACAATATTCATATCATATACGGGCGAGGCACTCGACTACAAGGCACCGCTGCTGCGCACGCTGCACGCTGTGAACGTGGCCGCCACCGACGTCTGCCGGTACTTCTACCCCGACGTAAAGAAAGTACAGAGCAATCTGGGATGGGAACAGGAGTATTTTCTCGTAGACGAGGGACTCTATTCGGCCCGCCCCGACCTGCTGCTCACCGGCCGCACACTGATGGGACATGACTCGGCCAAGAACCAGCAGATGGACGACCATTACTTCGGAACCATCCCCGACCGTGTGCAGGCTTTCATGAAAGATCTCGAAATAAGAGCTCTCGAGCTGGCCATACCGTGCAAGACACGTCACAACGAGGTAGCGCCCAACCAGTTTGAACTGGCCCCTATATACGAGGAATGCAACCTGGCCGTAGACCACAACATGCTCCTGATGTCGCTGATGAAGCGTGTGGCGCGAAAGCACGGATTCCGCGTACTGCTGCACGAGAAGCCTTTTGCAGGCATCAACGGCTCCGGCAAGCACAACAACTGGAGCCTCAGCACCGATACCGGCATACTGCTGCACGGCCCGGGAAAGACCCCGATGGACAATCTGCGCTTCGTCACATTCATCGTTGAGACACTGATGGGCGTATACCGCCACAACGGACTTCTAAAGGCAAGCATAATGAGCGCCACCAACGCCCACCGGCTCGGAGCCAACGAGGCGCCGCCCGCCATCATATCGTCATTCCTCGGCAAGCAACTGAGCGAATTGCTCGACCATATAGAGAAATCGGACAAGGACGAACTGTTCAACATCGTGGGCAAGCAGAGTATGAAACTCGAAATACCGGAGATACCGGAACTGCTCATCGACAACACCGATCGCAACCGCACCAGCCCCTTCGCCTTCACCGGCAACCGCTTCGAGTTCCGTGCCGTGGGCAGCGAAGCCAACTGTGCCTCGGCAATGATTGCCCTCAACTCGGCCGTGGCTGAGGCATTGGCCGACTTCAAAAAACGTGTCGACGCCATCATCGACAAAGGCGAAAACAAGACACGCGCCATCATCGACATCCTACGCGAAGACATAAAGACCTGCAAACCCATACGCTTCGACGGAAACGGATACAGCGACGAGTGGGTGGAAGAAGCCCGCCGCCGCGGTCTGGACTGCGAGACGAGCTGCCCCGTGATATTCGAGCGCTATCTCGACGCAGAGAGCATTGATATGTTCGAGAGTCTCGGAGTGATGTCGAGGAAAGAACTTGAAGCACGCAATGAGGTGAAATGGGAGACGTATACGAAGAAGATACAGATAGAAGCCCGCGTGATAGGCGACCTGTCGATGAACCACATCATACCCGTGGCCACCCACTACCAAAGCAAACTGCTGAAGAACGTCGAAAACATGCGCGGCATATTCCCACCCGAAAAGGCCGACAAACTGTCAGCACGCAACATAAAGCTGATAGAGGAGATAGCCGACCGCACGGCCGTCATCGAGAAAGGCGTGGAAGAACTCGTAGCCGCACGCAAGGTGGCAAACAAGATTGAGAACGAACATCTGAAAGCCATTGCTTACCACGACACCGTGGCACCCAAGATGGAACTGATACGCTACCAGATAGACAAACTTGAGCTGATAGTGGAAGACCGGCTGTGGACACTTCCAAAATACCGTGAGCTATTGTTTATAAGGTAAAAAAGAAGTCCCGCCCTGATATACCGGCGGGACTCTTCACAGACAATCTATTTCTTTTTTGGTTGTTTGAAGTTTGCAACGGGAGAGCACTGTGAAGTGCCTTCCCGTTCTTATTCAACAGTCTTTTGTTTTTAAAGGAGTCAAGAAGCCATCTCCCCCCCCTTATTCACCATATCCTCCGAAACTCTGGTTTTCGTCGTCCATGCCACTGTTCATTTCCTCACGCGGCTTTTTCTTCGAACTCATGTTACCGAAGTTCCATGTCAGTGTGATGTTGGCACGCGGGTCGCGCCAGTTCTCCTGATAACGTTCGAAGCTGTCCGTGTTTGTATAAGTCTTCCAACGGCGGCTGTTGAACACGTCGCGCCAATTGACCGACAGCGCAAACTGCTTGTTGAGGAACGACTTGCGCAGTCCGAGATCAAGGCTGGCACTCGGCTTTCTATAACCCTGTGTGATAACCGTACGCGACCGGTAGTTGCCCGTTGCCTGCAACGATATATCGTAAGGCAGGATGAAACTTGCCAGCATCCGGGCATCCCATGAGAAATTCTCGTCCGACCGTCCCGTCACTGTCTGATCGTTGATGACATATCTGAAACCGTCGAGCTTGTAGTAATAAGCATTCACTGTGGTGGTAAGGTCGAGGATGCGGAAGAGTTTGTCTTTCAAAATCAGTTCCACACCGGCACTTTGGCTCTTGGCTACGTTCTCACTGGTAGAATATATCACATCGTCTACATTGTATTTCACCGTCTGTATCACATCTGTCGTCGGCCGGTAGTACGTTCCTACGGAGAGGGTATGGTTCTGCCAGGTCTTCAGATAGTTGAGCGAAAACGAGTTGGTGTACTCCGGCGTAAGCTCGGGATTACCGAACGACACCATCGACGCATCGCTCGTGTTCTTGAAACTGTTGAGCTGTCCGCCCCACGGACGGCGCAGACGACGAGTATAGTTGAGCTGGAGCTGCGATGTCTCGGTGAGCGGGTAATTGAGGAACAGGCTCGGGAACAGCTGGAAATAATCTTTCTTGAACGGTGCGTCGCGCAATGAGGGGTCATGCTCCTGGTCGTACGTGTAACTCTCTGTGTTCACCCTCCAGTATTCGCCGCGCAGACCGGCCATCACACCGAGCCTGCCCACCTTGGTGGTAAGTGTGGCATAGAGCGCATGCACATCCATATCATAGATGAACCGGTTGAAATATTCCTTGTCTTCCGTTATATTATGTCCGGCCCACGAACTGCCGTCCATCCACGATTCCTGCGGTGTGTTCTCGTGCGAGAAGCGTCCGTTGTATCCCGCTTCCAGCTTAAGGTTCTCCATTATCTGGTTCTCATAGTCCAGCTTGGCCTCCCACGAACGGTTGTTGATGAACATCGGGCGATATTGGTACATATACTCCGTAGGGCCGGCAGGGTCGATATATGTCGTGCTGTCCTGATAATAGCTGTTGTCGTCGCTCTTCCACTTGCCAAACGACAGGTTGAAGTCGAGCTTGTGAGCCTCACTGAAAGTGTGGGTATATCCCATCTCGGCATGATACATACGCATATCTCCGTCAGACGTGTTGCGGCGGAACATCAGTCGCGAGTCTGTCGGAGCGCCCACCGTACCGTAATGATACGGGATGATGCTCTCGTTGTCACGCTTGCCCTGCATGGTCATTCCCGAGAACGACAGGTCGTCCTTGTCGGTAAAGTGCCATGTCAGGCCGGCACGGGCAAATAGATTTCCGCCCCCGCGATTGTTTTCAGCCTCATAGTTCTGATATGTATTGCTGCCCTTATAGGTCTGCTCGCTGAGCGAGCCGCCATTGTTCTTGCGACGTCGGTAACCCACATTGGCAAAGGCATCGAGCTTTCCGCTCGAATAGTTGATGCTTCCGCCTGTGTTCCATCCTCCGCTCGTAGCCGCACCGGCACGCACCGAGCCATAGTATCCGGCACGGCGGTCACGTTTGAGTATAATGTTGATTATTCCCGCCGAGCCTTCGGGACTGAACTTTGCGCTCGGATTGTCTATCACCTCTATCTTCTCTATGCTCTCGGCCGGTATCTGCTGCAATATCTCGGCACGGTTGTCACTGGTAAGGCCGCTGGCTTTTCCATTTATCCACACCTCGACACTTGAATTGCCGCGCAACGATATCTCACCGTCGGTGGTAACCTCTACCGAAGGGATATTCTCAAGCAAATCGCTTGCCGAGCCGCCCGCCGCAGCAAGAACCTGATCTACGGAGAACGACTTGCGGTCCACCTCAAGTTTCATCTGCGAGCGCTGACCGGTCACCTGTACCTCCTTTAGCATCTTTTGGTCTCCGGCCAGATATAGGGCATTGTACGACACGGCACGGCGGTCTTTAGTAACTTCAAAATTGCGTACAACATCCTTATAGCCCATGAACGACACCGTAAGCACATATTTCCCGTCGGCCAGTCCGGTGACATTAAACGTACCTTTGGCATCGGTTATCGCGCCTTTCACCATCTTTCCCGTGGCAGACTGCGTCACGCGGATGTTTACAAACTGCAGTACCTCGTTTGTCTGCTTATCCAATACTCTACCCTTTACCGTCCCCTGAGCCAAGGACACAACCACATAGGCCAGGGCTAAACATGTCATTATAAATCGATTCATAACACATATTTGACGCATCACAATGCTTATGGTTTAATCTGTAATGACATAAAAAGCATAAAAAAGGACATGGATTGTTTTCTCAACCATCCTTTCTGTCATTCCTTGCCGTCAAGTTCGTTCTGCATCTCTTCTGAAAGTTCCACGAGAAAATTATACCCCAATATTGCCGATATGCGGCAAAGCAATTTGACATTGATGTCCTCGCGCCTGAATATATGATACACGTTTGAACGTTCACATGGTATTTGAGATGCCAACCAAATGGCAGTACGGCCTTTTTCGCCAAGAATTTCCTTTATCCTATTTCCTATATGCATAATAAAAAGAATTTATAAATAAGTAAACGTGACAACTGTTTTACAGCAACTTGACGCCCCATAACTACGCCTAACCGTTAAGGAAGATTGTCTGGTATGTCTTTTGTCGATTACAAAGATAATGTTTTTATTCAATTTACGTTTTTACCCCCCCCGAAATAACATTCTTTAATATTATTTCAGGAATCAGTAACTCGTCTTGCCATTACGCCTCATCCCGCTTGTTACGGCGGCACTATGAGAAAATGATGTAAATGAAAAGTAAATTTAATGTTAATAAGATTACTCAGTGAAGTCAATAACATCACACCTTAAAGTTAATAGCTTTACCGAGTAATCTTATTAACATCACAAAAGCGGAATACCGCACATGCAGCATTCCGCCTTTACTTACCGTCAATCAGTCTGTCACTTTGTAGGCTTTACAGGCTTTATGGACCCGTCCTTGGCAAATTCCATCTTGTCGATGCACACCTCGCGGTGGATGCCGGGCTGTCTGGACTTGTCTATATAGTCAGGATTGATTCTGTGGTACACTATGCGCCACTCGTCAGTGCCGGGAATGTTGATTACCGAATTGTGGGCAGTGCCGTAAATCCGCTCGCCGGGGCGCTGTACAAGGATGTTGCACGGCTCGGCCACCTCAATCTTTCCGAGCGGTGAGCCGGATGTGCCATATGCCACATGGTAGTTGGGCGAACCGGTATCGTCCACCGACCACATGAAGTAATATATGCCGTTGCGGAAGAACACGTAGGGTGCCTCGCGGAAAGCATGAGTGGAAAGCGAGCCGCCCTCAGGCGTCATCACCGTCACTGTCTCTTCCTTTATAGAGGTCATGTCGTCGCCAAGTTCAGCTCCGGCCATATATCCGTTGCCCCAATATAGATAGCACTTGCCTGTGGCAGGGTCTTGAAACACGTCAACGTCGATTTGCTGTCCGTGTCCCACGGGCGACTTGTCGACGATGGGCCTGTCAGCGGCATAGAACGGTCCGGCCGGGTCGTCGGCCACGGCCACGCCGATGGCTTTGCGGTTGGAGGCAGGGTTGTGACCGCTGAAATAGAAATAATACTTGTAGCTGTCGCCCTCCTTGCGCTCAATGATGGCCGGAGCCCACGCGTTGCCTGTAGCCCACGGCACCTGCGGTCCTTTAAGGTCGAGCATTATGCCTTCATCGGTCCAGTCGGACAGGTTGGACGACGAATAGACTCTGAAATAGTGCCCGCCCCATCCGGGTGTGCCGTCAGTGGTGGAATAGATATAATACCTGCCGGTCTTGTTGGAGTAAAGAATCTCAGGATCGGCATGAAAACCCGGAAGTATCGGGTTGTGCTTATTGTCAAGAGCCGAATGCAGAGTGCTGGTTCCCGATGTAGAGGGGTTCACTTTACGTATTGTCCCGTCTTCGTTGTAGCAGAGCGGTTCGACTATCACCGAGCGGCTGCCGCTGCCGCCACCGAGACCTCCAATGTGCGAGAAGAAGTAGTTCTTGCCCTTGAACTCGACTATGGCCGGATGGGTGGTATTACTGTTGCCGGCCACTTCGGAGATTATGCCCTTATATTCCCATGGGCCGTCTATGTTGTCGCTCATGGCGTATGCTATCTTCTCGGGCCACTGGGCCGCATATGTCAGGTAGTATTTCCCGCCGCGCTTATGCACCCATGGGGCCTCTGTGAAATCGGGCAGATGCACACGCTTTATCTCTCCGTCAAGTTCGAGCATGTTGTCCTTAAGCCTTGCATAATAACACAGTTGGTTGCCCCAAAACAGATATGCCCGGCCATCGTCGTCGATGAACACTGTGGGGTCTATGCTCACCCAGCTGTGGCGCGCCCCCTTGCAGTCGTCCTTGGTGATGAGCGGCTTCCCGAGCGCGTCCTTGAACGGGCCTTTCGGGCTGTCGCTCACGGCAATGCCTATGCCCGAGCCGTTGGTGCTGATGTAATAGTAGTACTTGCCGTTGCGTTCGATACACTGGGCGGCGTAGGCAGCCTTGGAGCGGTCCCACGCAAAGTCTCTGACGGCCAGCGGCATGGGATGCTCAGTCCAATGCTGCATGTCGGTGGTGGAGAATACGCACCAGTTGGGCATATGGTAGCCGGGCTTGTTGCCGGGTTCGTCGGTGCCGGTGTACAGCCAAAGGGTATCACCGACCACCATCGTCGCCGGGTCGGCCGTGTGCTTGTGGCGTATGAGAGGATTTCCGGTATTCACAAAACTGTAGGGCGCGTTGTCTCCCCACTTGGCTGTCAATACGGCTTTCTCCTCTGCCGTGATTGGCATCACAGTCCCGTGACGCGGAAAGAAATCTTTGGTGAAAGATTGCGGTTCCGGTGTGAAGTTGACAAGGTCTTTGGTAGTCTGATATTCGTATCTGCCGGAACTGTACAGGTCGTACATCAGTATGTATTCGTCGGAATGGTTGAGCTTGAAGATTCCCGAACCTTCCACCGCTGTCTTGCCGGCATAGGCGTCGATATAGTCAAACGACTCTTTCCATGGCCCGCGAAGACGCCGTGCCGTGGCTTTCTTTATGCCGTTCTTTATCTCCTTGCCGTTCTTGTCCTTGGTGTTTCCCTTGAAAAACATGTGCCACTTGCCGTCAGGACCTTTCACTATGTCGTTGTCTATGCAGCCGTCCTTGGCACGGAACAACACCTTGGGCTCGCTCTCGAATCCGGTGAAGTCTCTGTTGGCATAGGCATAATATGTCACCAGCCCTTTGCCGGCATCGCTGCGGCGAAGAGTGAAATATATCATATACTTCCGGGTATCAGGGTCGTAGATGGTCTGCGGCGCCCACACCCAATAAGCATCGGAAAAATGTTTCGGATAGTCTTTGGAAAGGTTTATCGTCGAGTGGGTCCATTCGGTAAGGTTGTGCGACTTCAGCAGAACGATGCCCGGATTTGAGCCCCAGCCGTCGCGCACGGTGTTCATGTCGGTAGCCACCATGTAGAAGCTGCCGTCCTCGCCGCGCAGTATGTGCGGGTCACGGATGCCGCCCGTCAGCGATATGGTGTCGGATGAGATTACCGGAGAATTGCGATTGAGGGCTTTCCATGTTATTCCGTCGTCGCTCACGGCAAAGCGCAGGTGCTCTTGCAATGAACCGTCGCCACGGCCTTCAAAATAGGCAAACAAATATGCGTCACATTCCGGCACGGCACCAAGGACCGGGGTGAATGTTGCAGCCATGCACACCAATGGCAGTATTAAGAATCTGCGTATCATTTGTATGGTTGTTGTATATGTTTGACGTTATGTTATATTAAAGACAAAAACGGTATCGGACTAAATCCTGTCTACTATCAGCCCGCCGTTGGGCTGCAAAGTCACCTTGACAGTGCCGTTCTTGCCCACCTTCACTTGCTTCAGCCGTGCCTCGCCCATCATCGCACCCTTTGGCGCTGGGGTGTCGGTATAGCAGTCGACGGTCTGTCCGGCAAACATGTCAAGCGGAAGTGTCAGCGTGAGCGGCCGGTCGGTGGCATTGAGTCCGGCCACTATCCAACGATTGCCGCAGCGACGGGCCATCACTACATAACGGCCGGGATAACCGTCGATGAGGCGTGTTTCGTCCCACTCCGTGGGCACCGAGCGCAGAAAACCGAGTATCTCGGGCGACAATTCCGTAAGATTGTTGGGCTGCATGGCTATGCACTGCACCCGTGTCTGTATGACCACCGAGGCGGCCATCTCGAAGACATCGGTGGTATAGCGCGCATGGCGGCTCTTGTTGTCGCGAGACATGCGGCGGTTCATTATCGTGCCGCCCCAGTCCATCGACGCCACGGCATTGCGGCAGAAGGGATGGAGGGTCAGGTCGAAAGCCTCGCGGCGTGCCGCTCCGTCGTCGAAGTAGACATTCTCCGAAGCGAGCACGGCCTCACTGGCCACAAAGTTGGGATACATACGCTCCCATCCGCGGGGCAGCGTACATCCGTGGAATACCACCTGAAGGCCGAAGTCGTTGGCGTCGGCCAGAATATCCTCGTAGAGCTGCATGGTCTGCTGCTTGTCGCCGCCGAAGAAGTCAACCTTTATTCCCTTCACACCGATGCTCTTCATCCACGCCATCTCGCGGCGGCGGGCCAGCGTGGTGTTCATACACTGCTTGGGAGTCTGCGGTGCATTGTTCCAATAGCCGTTGGAGTTGTACCAAAGCATCAGGCTGACACCCTTCGACCGGGCATAACGGCTCAGTTCGGCCATGCGGTCGCGACCGATATTCCTGTCCCACCAGTTGTCTACAAGACAGTATTCGTAGCCCATAGCCGACGCAAGGTCTATGAACTTGACCTGGTCGTCATAGTTGATGGAATTGTCCTGCCACACCAGCCAGCTCCAGGTGTAGCGTCCGGGACGGTACTGTTCCGACGGTTCGTAGCGCTGTTCCACCAGATCGTAAGCCACGGTGGTCTCTGCTATAGGCGCCAAAGTGGTGCCCACGGTAATGGTGCGCCACGGAGTGTGTCCGGGCAGCGCCATGCCAACCGTGGCTGTGCCGTTTCCGTTGTTCTCGCCGTCCATGGGAAGAGCTACGGTATATCCCGAGGCGGGATCGTAGTCGGAAAGATGACATCCGGCATATTTGCCGTCGGTACCGGTCTCGCTGACAAGCACCCAACCGTCTTCGCCCACATGGAAAAGACATGGGAACGTGTATCCGCGGCCATATTGCGAACGTTCGGTCATGGGCGCATCAGGCTTATACGATTCTTCATAGCTGGGTTTGGTACGTTGCCATCCTACCATCGGGTCCGACTGGGCACAGATGAAAGTGGTGGTCTTGGCAGGCAGACGGAAAGCCGTGGCCTCGCTGCGTATCACCATCGATGCCGTCTCGCCGTATTGGGGAAACGAATAGCGGAAAGCCACATCGCGGTCGGACACACGGAATGTCACCGTTATCTTATGGCGTCTGGCATTCTGCATCTCGACACTGAGTTCGTTGGCACGGTAGTGCACGGAAGATGTTTTGGTGCCGCTCATCTTATACGACATGTCGACAGTGTTTACACTATGACCTGTTATTGTCATGCCGGTGCTGAAGTCACCGATATCTGCCGTCAGTCCCAATGCCGAAGGCTCCAGCATCTGCAGGCCGTCGCACGTCACGGCATAAGTAGGCCGGCCGGCAACCGCCGATATTTCCACCTCAATGCGCCCGTCAGGCGACTTTACTGTAAGGTCGGCAGCCTGCACTCCAAGTGCCACGGCAATCATCATTACAATTGCAACAAATGGTTTTCTCATAATCGTTATGTCATTAAGTTGTGATAAAGTGTCACAAAGATACTCAAAATTTTGGTAAGAATAAAAGTAAAAAAAGAAAAAGTCGCAGAAAGTCTTTATTACAAGACATTTTCTGCGACTATAAAATTATTTCTATCCTTACTTATACCGTTTGTCCATCATTCCGACAAACCGGCAGAGGCATCATACTGCACCAACTCGACATCGTCCACAAGACATTCCGCACCGGCAACACCATCGGCCCAAAAGCCAATCTCCACGCTGCCACCGCTAACGTGCACACGGTCAATGGATATCGTCGTCCAGGATGTCATCGAAGGCTTTATCTTGTAAGACTGACGACGCCCCGCACTCACTGCATACATTTCAAGACGCGAGAAACGTCCCTTGCGGCGCACACGGGCACGCATGGTATAGACACCGTCGGGCAACGGTATTGTAGGCGTGGAAGCCACGGTCTGTGATACACGGCGAACGAACGGCATAAGACTATCGCTGATACAGAGACTCTTCTCGCCGATAACATGACGACGATCTTCGCGGGTGTTCATATGGTTGAGACGCGGTGAAAGACTGTCATCCACAGCTACGCGGCAACCCTTGATTACGGTTGTATGCCAGCCAAGCAGGAAATCCTGACGTGGCTTGACAGGATTGGGGATACTCCGGCGGTCGGCCTCAAAGCTGCCATTGAGAACATAGTTGTTGTCACTGCCCACACGCCATTCGCCCGTCACGGCATTAAGACTCCACGACGAAAGCGAATTGAAACGGGGTTCATCACCGTCGAACGACAGTGGCACCCATTGGTTATAGCCGAGTCCGTTGCCGGCAAAATCGGCCCAACGGTCTCCGCAATATATCACAGTCTCTTGCTTTGTGCCACGCAGAGTATAGAAGAAACCTGTCTGAGACACATGGGCGTAATCGGACTCACAACCTTTCATCACCTGCATATCATTGGTCGGCAGATATGGCCCACGGATGTCGTCGGCCATGAGATAGTATGCATATGAACCATCCCAACCGTAAATGTTGGAGGCACACATGTAATACTTGCCCTTATACTTGAACATACAGTTGCCTTCACGGCTCGCGCCACGGAATATTTGAGTACAGTCAATCAGGTCGATACTGTCGTTGACAATACCTATTTCCGATACGTAAATCTTGTTACGGCCCCGACCATATGAATAGACAAGGTATGAGCGACCTGTATCATCGTCGGTGAACACTGTCTGATCACCGGTATTCGGAGTACCTATCATCTTGGTCATGTCCTTGCGCCATGCCCAACGGAACTGACCGGTGGGATTGTCAGAAGTGGCTATGAGCACCCCCGCACCGTCACTATTGCTATGTTGTACAAAGAGAGCATACTGGCGTTTCTCCTTGATATATACCACACCAAGACGCCCCATCCAACCGCCGCTTCCATGCTTTTCCACCTCGTCACGTGTGAGCACGTCACCCTCGTAATGCCAATCGGTAAGATTGTCGGAACTGTAGCACGTCACGGCGCTGAACACAGCATGTTCTACAGTCACCGTAGGGTCGTTGCGATACTCTTCGGCGCCTTTATATCGCATACCATACCAATAGTAACGCTCACGTCCTGTCTGCGGGTCGGCAAAACGAAATATGCCTCCGCCTTGACTGTAGAGCGGCCGTCCGTCGGAAGTATTCCAAAACGTATCATTGTGTATCGGTTTGAATCCGTCACCAACTGCCACCTGCCCTGCCGATTGCACCATCGGCAACAAAATGACAATGAGCAATATCTTAAACATTTTCTTATTCATGATTTGTATATATAAAATTAGTTTCGATGACTCCATAATTAGTTTCAAAACAAAAATACAATAAAAATCGTTCATATCAAAAGCGTATAGCACTTTTCAAAGGTCTTTTCCAATTTTAAAAGGATATTCACAAAACGAATAAATGTATCTTGGTAACGCTTTTCTCGGGTCGAACTCACGTTATTCTATTATGATGTCAGCGCATGGCGGTGGTATAGATAAAAAATACGGATGCGCCAAAATTCGATTCTTCGAATTCCGACACATCCTCATAAAATGTACCCCGATCGAGAATCGAACTCGAATCTACTCTTTAGGAGAGAGTTGTTCTATCCATTGAACTATCAGGGCAACAACGTTTCCGGTTTGCAAAGTTACATCAAAAAATTGAGTAAAAGAAACAAAACAGTGGTTATTTTCCCGTCTTCTTGACAACACGCCGAATAAATAAAAAAAACGGCCGTGCAGGGATTGTCTCTGCACGGCCGTTTTTTTATTTATCGGGAATATCTCTTACTTATCCACTTCGGAAACCTTGGCTGCACGCTTACCCATAATGAGATAAGCGATAGGTGCGGCAATGAAGATTGACGACAATGTACCGAAGAACACACCAAGAATCATTGCGAAAGAGAAACTGCGTATGCTGTCACCGCCAAGGATGAAGATGCAAAGCAGCACAAGCAATGTAGAGAACGAAGTGTTGATGGTACGGGCCAACGTCTGATTGAGCGAATCATTGAACAGACTGCGACGATCGCGCTTACCGAAAAGCTGGAAGTTCTCACGGACACGGTCGAACACCACCACCTTGTCATTGATGGAGTAACCGATAACGGTCAGTATGGCTCCGATAAAAGTCTGGTCAATTTCGAGAGACATCGGAACAATCCCCCACAAAAGCGAATAGAATCCGATTACGATAAGGGTATCGAGGGCCAATGCAACAGTCGATCCTACCGAATAAGCCACATTGTGGAAACGGATAAGGATGTAAATGAATATGGCTATCAAAGCGAAAATTACGCTTACAATGGCACCGTATGTAATATCCTTAGCCACTGACGGCCCCACCTTGGTACTGCTGATGATTGAACCACCAGCACGCACATCAGGATTTTTGAATGCCTCGACACTGCTTTGGGTAACGAACCCTGCCTGTGACAACGAGCTGAAAAGTATATCCTCTGCCTCATCATCAACCGACGGGTCATTGGATTCTATCTTATAGTTGGTTGAAATGCGGATGGTCTTCCCTTCGGTTCCAAGAGCAATTACACTGACATTGCTTTCACCGAAAGCACCTTGCAGCACAGGACGTATCTGCTCGGGCTCTACATTCTTTTCAAGCATCACAACATAATTGCGGCCACCGGTAAAGTCAATGCTCTTGCTGAGTCCACGAAGCATGAAACATGCCACAAACAGCACGGCAGCAGCACCCCAAATGACAAACGCCCGCTTCGACATGCCCATGAAATTGATGCTTGTCTTCTTGAATATCTTGTCAGACAATCCTGTAGAGAATTTGAGGTCAAGCCATTTGTCACGGCTCATCTGACGATCGAACACAAGACGTGTCATATAAACAGCAGTGAAGAACGAGCAGCAGATACCGATGATAAGTGTGGTAGCAAAACCACGGATAGGACCTGTACCGAACACATAAAGGATAATACCTGTAATTATCGATGTAAGGTTGGAGTCGAAGATGGCCGAGAAAGCATTGGCATAACCCTTCTTCATGGCCTCCTTAGCATTGAATCCGGCACGCAACTCCTCCTTTGTACGCTCATATATAAGCACGTTAGCATCAACAGCCATACCGAGGGCAAGCACAATACCGGCAATACCCGGCATGGTAAGCGCGGCCTGGAACGATGTGAGTATACCCAGAGTAAAGAACAGGTTGAACAGCAGAGCCACGTTGGCCAACAGACCGGGCCACCAACCGTAAAGAAGGAACATATACAGCATCAGCACCACAAAGGCAACGATGAACGACATGATTCCCTGTTGGATTGACTGTGCACCGAGCGACGGGCCAACAACCTCCTCTTGAACTATACGTGTAGGAGCCGGCATCTTACCGGAATTAAGAGTGTTGGCAAGGTCCTTGGTGTCCTCTATTGAGAAATTACCTGTAATCTGAGAGTCACCACCGGAAATCTCACCGTTTACGCGCGGAGCGCTGTACACGGTATTGTCAAGAACAATGGCGATAGCACGCCCTATGTTCATCTTGGTGAGCTGGGCCCAACGGCGGGCACCGTCCGAATTCATCTTCATAGACACACAGGGGTGGCCCATCTGATCGAATCCGTCGCTTGCCGACACGATAACGTCACCCTCCAATGGAGCGCGTCCCGAAGGCTCTGTTACCTTAATGGCGTATAGTTCATATATTGTGGCCTTGGTATCAAACTCAGCCGGTTTGGCTCCCCAGATAAGTTTCAGGTCAGAAGGCAGCAACTGAGCAGCAACGTCCGAATAGATTATCTTATTGACGGCAGCGGTATCGCGTGCCACAGCGTAACCCACCACACTGAGGCCCTGTCCCTGAACGGGCTGGAACACTGAGAACAGCGGATTCTGCTTCTTTATCAATTCATCCTGTCCCTGTTTCGAAACCGCACCCTTAGTATCCTTCTTTGCACCAAGCACGGCTGCAAGACCACTCTTGACAGCAGCGGTGTCGGCTACTGTGGTGTCAGACTTTACTGTATCTGCAACGGCAACGGTATCAGCAGCTATATCACCCATAGCGGCATATTTCTGATTGAGCTGTGCCAATATGGGGACAATCTCTTGACTGTTGTATGTTTCCCAAAACTCAAGATTTGCGCTACCCTGCAACAACTTGCGAACACGTTCCGGCTCGCGTATACCGGGCATCTCGACCATTATACGGCCTTCCGAACCTTCCAGTTTCTGAATATTGGGCTGAACCACACCGAACTTGTCTATACGGTTACGTACAACATTGAATGAATTATCTACAGCAGACTGTACTTCGGCACGCAGTGCGCGCTCCACATCCCCGTCACTGCTCTGTGTGCTCACCTTTCCTTTCATCTGCTGGGTGGCGAATATCTCTGCCAGACGATGACCGGGAGCATTCTGCTTGTAGTGCTTGACGAAGAGAGTGATGAAGTCTGCCTGACTCTTCTCCTCTTCTTTCTTTGCCTCCTGCATTGACTTTACAAACGCCGGATCCGTCTTGTGATCGGCCAAAACTGCCACTACGTCGGGCACCGACACTTCGAGGATTACGTTCATACCGCCTTTCAAGTCAAGTCCGAGACCGATTTGCATCTCGCGACACTGCTTGAAAGAATAAAGGCCGCAATACACTTTCTCGTTCATAATAGAGTCAAGGTATTCCTGGCCGGCTTCTTCTCCCATTGCGGCCGCCTTGTCTTCATGGTGACGGGTCACAAAAGAGAACGAAAGGTAGAATATGCATACGAGCATCAGCGCGCATGCGATAAACTTTACAATTCCTTTGTTTTGCATCTTGTTTATTATGTTATTTTAATTATTATTTCCTACAATACACAATTTAGCTTGCAAATATAGCTATTTTTTCACATTATGGAAAATTTATTGCCATTTTTCATTCATTTTTTAAGGTTTATCCTGCATTTTAAACCAACAGAAGATGGGATAATGGTCGGAGGCATCTATTTTGTTGTCTACCTTACAGTTATACGGTCTGAAATCACCGGAGCACATCATATTGTCTATTCTTACAAAAAATCCTTTCTGATTATACGACAATCCGATTCCTCTTCCTGTCGCCACATAACAGTCTGTCAGTCCTTGCGCAATCACACGGCGCGCATACGAGATGGGATTATCATTGAAATCACCGCACAATATAATTGGATAACCACTATGTTCCACCACATACTTGTGCACGGCATCAGCCTGAGGAGCCCTTAATGCGCCCGAAACGCCAAGCGTATGCACCAGTTTCTTCGACTCGTTACGGGCAACTTCCTTTCCCATTTCCCCTTTAAGCATGTCTTTATACTTTTGTCTGTCATCGAGTGAAAGATGTGTCGTCTCAAGATGATTGTTTATCACAATAACCGTGTCACCACAAATATCAAGATAGTAAGCCACACTTCCGTTACCGTCAGAATCAAACTCCACACGCTCCTTATGTAATATGGGGAAACGGGTATAAATGCCAACGGCATTGATGCTTTTCCGCCCAACGCGCGTTGTGTCGGTATAGGTATAGAGACTGTCCAGCCGCATCCTTACCCCTTTCCATGGAACCATGTCCTCCTGCAGGCATACAATGTCGGCGTCACACTCCCTTATATAGTCTATAATCATGTCCGACGAACCGTCGTAACGGGGTCTGCCACTATAGTTCTGCACGTTATAAGACAATACCTTTATAACATCGTCAGGCATATCTTCCGGCAGGTTTACAGGCATGTAGACGCTTATGGGTGAATATGCAAGCACATATCCCGCCACGGAAATGACAATCATCCTGCGTTTGAAAAACAGCCAGAAGAAAATAAAAAGCAAGTTGATGACAAGGAATACGGGGAACGCCAGCCCGAGACACGACAACGTGGGATAGTCCGCCGGATTCAAACGGTCAGCAAAACCAACCATCAGCATCACAACGACCGTAGCCACATTGGCTCCACCCACCATACTGACAGTCAACGTCTTGAGCTGTTTAATCATTATTGCTGCTGTCGAAAAGTTTCTGTTTTTCCTCTTTTGTCAGGCTGTCGTATCCGCTCTTGCGTATCTTATCGAGAATACGGTCCACTTCATCCTGATTGGCTTTTTTCCGGGCATTATATTCCCAATCCGACTCCTTCGCTCCGCCACGCTCCACGTGCATGTCCCGGCCCGAACTTCCACGTGGTCTGTTGCGTTTGTCGAGATTTCGCTTCAAGTTCTCAAAAAAGTCAAGTCCGCTGCTACGACCATAGCCGGACGTGGGATGGAGGTTCCAATAACGTATCATGAAGAATCCGAAAAGCATTCCGCCGAGATGGGCCATATGAGCCACCCCATCACCCGGTGAGCCCAATGCCGAGAACAGCTCTATGCAGACATAAAATGTAACAAACCACTTGGCCTTGATAGGAATGGGCAACGGGAATATAAAGATACGCTCATTGGGGAATATCATTCCGAAAGCAAGCAGAATGGCATACACCGCACCCGACGCACCTATCGTGGTCCAGCTGTTGAGCTGCATTGACAATGCCTGCCCCACCTGAAACACATCGGACAATCCGACAGACGGATCCTGACCGCTGATAGTAACATAGAACGAAACGAACTGTGCCAACTCTTGCATAAGTCCCGCTCCTATACCGCACGAAATATAATAGAACAAGAACTTCTTCGGTCCCCAAACGCTCTCTATCACGCATCCGAACATCCACAATGCGAACATATTAAATAATATATGCGCAAAATTCGCATGCAGGAACATATACGTCACGAGTTGATAAACATGGAAATCGTTTGCCAGGAAAAAGTGCAAACCACACATCGACTGCAAGTCAATGCCAACACCCTTCACCACCCATGTAGCTATAAAAGCCAAGACGTTGATGATCAACAGATTCTTGGTCACTATCGTCAAATTACGCATTTCTGTCTATATTATTATAAATCAAAATTAACTTCTGTCTTTTACTCTCTTTAGCGGGCAAAATTACTAAAAATATCCGTCAAATAACAGAGAACAACACCCTTACGGAAAAAAATTCAAAAAAAATATCATTTTTTTCGGGTTTTTGTTTGTTTTCTGAATTGTTTGCCCTATATTTGCGCATTAAATGCCACATAATCACGGCCACATCACTAATCAACAACATTTCATGGGCACAATCCCCATACAGGAAAGTCCAAAGATTATTATCTCAAAACATTAATATTTAAATTTAAGAAATTATGAACAAGACAGAATTAATCGAAAAGATTGCAGCTGGCTCAGGTCTGACTAAAACTGACGCGAAGAAGGCACTCGATGCAACTGTAGAGGCTATCAAAGAGACTCTCATCGCCGGAGACAAGATTGCTTTGGTTGGCTTCGGAACATTCAGCGTCAACGAGCGTCCCGCCCGTGAGGGTATCAATCCTGCAACAAAGGAGAAGATACAGATTGCAGCCAAGAAGGTAGCCAAGTTCAAGGCCGGTGCCGAGTTGGCCGACGCACTCAACTGATAAAGTGAAAAATAGAAAAATATTGGAGAATCCGTACTGTCGGATTCTCCAATATTTTTTATCGGTTTATTCCTTGCTTTATGGCTCAGTAGAAAATTAGATCACTTGATAAATCCATCTGCACATCCGAACACGGCTAACAGTGCATATCAAAAAAACGGCTCATGAAGCAAAGGCATCCCCGCCACATCATGAGCCGTTATTACAAACTAAACTATGAAATGCAATACCCTAATCAAGGCTGCTTGCCGATGTATGCCAGAATACCGCCGTCCACATAAAGCACATGACCGTTCACGGCATCCGAAGCTTTCGACGCGAGGAACACAGCCGGTCCGCCCAGCTCCTCAGGGTCGAGCCAACGGCCGGCCGGAGTCTTGGCACAGATGAACGAGTCGAACGGGTGGCGGCTGCCGTCGGGCTGCTTCTCGCGGAGCGGAGCCGTCTGCGGAGTGGCGATGTAGCCCGGGCCGATGCCGTTGCACTGTATGTTGTACTCTCCATACTCGGAGCATATGTTGCGTGTGAGCATCTTCAGACCGCCCTTGGCAGCAGCATATGCCGACACCGTCTCGCGGCCCAGCTCGCTCATCATCGAGCAGATGTTGATAATCTTGCCCTCGCGGCGCTCCATCATTTCGGGCAGCACGGCCGATGCGACGATGAACGGAGCCACAAGATCCACGTCGATAACCTGCTGGAACTCCGAACGCTTCATCTCGTGCATTGGTATGCGCTTGATGATGCCGGCATTGTTCACAAGGATGTCTATCTGTCCTACCTCAGCGTGGATTTTCTCCACGAGAGCCTTCACGTCGTCCTCCTTGGTCACATCGCACACATATCCGTGTACATTCTCGATTCCGGCCTCCTTGTAATTGGCCAGACCACGCTCAAGGGCAGCCTCGTTGATATCGTTGAAGATGATGTTCTTGATGCCGGCGGCAACAAAAGCCTTGGCGATGTTGAATCCGATACCATAGGAAGCGCCTGTTATCCAGGCGTTCTTTCCCTCTAATGAAAAAGGATTTGTCATTTGACTTTAAAATTATTGATTAATAAAAAAACTGAATCTGTTTTCAATTCGCTCTATTATAAATTCGTCCCCGCATGAATCATTACCTAAACCCACACGTGGATTTATAACTCTTTCGAACGTTTTCGTTAAGCCATGTGAGCAATGCCAAACTTGTTTGGGCATTGCCATGGCGAGAAAACGCGGGATGAAATCCAAGATTTAAAGACTTCAGATTATTTCAAGTCTGTAATCTTGGAGAAATCCTGATCACCGTAGTCCAGATTCTCACCGCCCATACCCCATATGAAAGTATAGTTGTGTGTGGCTGCGGCAGAGTGAATGCTCCACTCGGGTGAAAGAACGGCCTGGTCACCCTTCATCCACAGGTGGCGCGTCTCATCGATCTCGCCCATAAAATGGCAGACAGCCTGATCCTCGGGCACCTCAAAATAGAAATAAGCCTCCATACGGCGACTGTGCACATGAGCGGGCATCGTGTTCCACACGCTTCCCGGGGCCAGCTCCGTCATACCCATCTGCAACTGGCATGTGGGCAGCACCTGGCTCACGAGCATCTTGTTGATGTTGCGCTCGTTGCTTGTCTCCAGCGCACCCATGTGAGCCACCACGGCATCAGCCTTGGTCACCTTCTTGCATGAATATGCCGTATGGGCCGTCACACTGTTGAAATAGAATTTGGCAGGCTTCTGTCCGTCCTTTGACGAGAAATAAACATCACGGTCACCACGGCCGATATAGAGGGCCTCCTTGAATCCGAGTTCGAACACCTCATCGCCAACCTTCACTGTACCCTCGCCACCGACATTGAAGATACCTATCTCGCGACGTGTGGTGAAGTGCTCGGCTTTCAGCGGGTCGATGGCCTCGAGTTTCAACGTCTCTGCCACAGGCATTGCACCACCCACCACCATGCGGTCGTACATCGAATACACCATGTTCACCTCGTCAGATACGAAAACCTTTTCGATGAGAAAATCGCGCCGGATACGGGCCGTATCATAACTCTTTGCATCCTCCGGATGGGAGGCGTAACGGATTTCATAATTTGTCTTCATAATCTTTAATATTTAATTTGTTATGTAGTCTTTTGCAAAGATAATGTTTTTTATCGAATAACGACCGTTAACGATTCCTTTTTTTAAAAGTATATAACAGTTTATCAAGGGTCGGAAACTTATATTCTCTTTGTCAGAACAACATACAGAACACGCCGGCAGCAACGAAAACAATGCCCACAATGGCATTCATCCATCTCTGCAATATGTCAAGACGGGCATGAAGGACCGGTATTCCGGTAATGCCATATGCAAAAGCCCAAGCAATGATTACAACTGGAAGCGATGTGCCCATGGCAAACACAGCCGGCAACAGATAGCCGACAGATGACCCTGCCGACATTGGTATCAGAATGCCAAAATATACAATGGCACTCTCCGGACAAAAAGCAAGAGCAAGCAGCATACCAAGCAGAAAATAGCCAAAAGCACCTCTAAGACGGCCGGCCACGGCCGACATCTCCGGAACATGTTCGTGACGGTGAAATATAGGGTTGAGCAGCATCCATAGTCCGACACCAATGAGTATGACCACAAGCACACGCTCGCCCCACTCGTCAAACCCTTCACTTACATGCATTATATCGCTGCCACTGCGTACAACAGCTATCAGCACTGCACCGAGCACGGTATAGGACAATATTCGGCCGGCAACATAAAGCAACCCATTGCGAAACACACGCCTGTGACTGGCAACATCACGCGCAACATATCCCATTGCTGCCATATTGGCCGCCATGGAACACGGATGCAATGCCACCAGCACTCCCAAAAGGAATGCCGTAATCACAGGCAACTCACCGATTCCGAACAAATCCCAAACGTATTCCATTATCCTCCATTTACTTGAAACAAGATTGCAAAGATAAACCAAAAAGAATGAAACACCAAATTTTCAGGCTCCATTCACATATCTGACATAAATGACATAATAACCAGGAAACAGTTTCTTCGACAAAAAGACAAACATATATTGTTTTTAGCCAAAGACAGATTCAGTCTCAAACCGACCTTCAGTTATAAAAAAACATGAACCTTGATTATTGCTTTTACGCTTATGACTTTTCTTTACTTTAACATATGTTAAGCGACAACAAAAGTGTCATTTCTAGACAAGGCTCCGAAAACCACGATTTTCTGCTCAAAAGGGAAGCCCTGATATTCAGCATGTTACAACAGAGACGATTTGTCAATAAAGCAGAGAGGCCCTTATCACCTTGCAATAACGCCCTTATTGCATTGCAACTACGGCCTTGTTGCAATGCGAAACGGCCCTCGCGGGAGTGCCGGGAGGCCCTTACGGCATGTTGAACATGCAAAAATGGTGTGTCAAGAAAGCAGAGAAGGCCTTACAGCTTTTCTATTTCGAGAAAAAAGAAAAGTTAAAATTTCGGAATTAACATGACAATAATACAGAATATGACGTATATAGGAATGCAAATACCCATATATTTTTTAATGTTCAAAATCAGAAAAGAAGAAACAGCATGTTATGAATACGTCCTTGAAAGTAGAATGTTCAAAATTGAAAAATATAATACCATATTTATGGGTGCTGTATATTGAGGGGCATAAGAACGGGGGCGATGTTCAGGCATAAAATGTATGTGCCATGTATAGGAATATATTAATGAGGGCGCCTTGAAAAGGCAGCAAGCACATATTAACTTATATCCACAAAAAGACTCTGTATTTAAAACAAATCTTGTCTTTATGTCCATTAACCGGAATTATATTCGTACTTTTGCACTTAAAACTAACATACCGTCATGGAAAACAATACGGAACTGGAAATAGCACGCCAACTGGTAGAAAAGACCGGATGCAACGTATTCCTCACGGGAAAGGCAGGGACAGGAAAAACCACCTTTCTCAGAGAGTTGAGAGAGCGGTCCGCCAAACGCATGATAGTGCTTGCACCTACTGGCATAGCCGCCATCAACGCCGGTGGAGTAACGATACACTCGTTCTTCCAACTGCCACTGTCACCATACATCCCCGGAGCCACGTTCAGCGGACGTGAACAGAAGCGCTACCAGTTTGGCAAAGTAAAGCGCAACATAATAAAAACCCTCGACCTGCTTGTCATCGACGAGATAAGCATGGTGCGGGCCGATCTGCTCGATGCCGTAGATGCGGTGATGCGCCGCTACCGAGTCCATCACCAGCCCTTCGGCGGTGTGCAGCTGCTGCTCATCGGCGACCTGCACCAGTTGGCCCCCGTAGTAAAAGACGACGAATGGGAGATGATGAAACAATACTACGACACTCCATACTTCTTCTCCAGCCGCGCGCTCATGTCGGCACAATATCAGTCGATAGAGCTCAAACATGTATACCGTCAGCAGGACAGCACCTTTCTGGAACTGCTCAACAAGATACGCGAAAACCGGGCCGACGACGTCACCCTTGAAGCCCTCAACCGTCGTTTCATAGCCGGATTCACACCGCCACGCGGAAGCGACTACATACGGCTTACCACCCACAACTACCAGGCACAGCGCATCAATGACCGCGAACTGGAGCTACTGCCGGGAAAAGCATTCAGCTACCGCGCCGAAGTGGAAGGCACATTCCCCGAGAGCTCATATCCGGCCGACGAGGCACTGACACTCAAGGAAGGTGCACAGGTGATGTTCATCAAGAACGATACCGACAAACGATATTACAACGGTATGATTGGCGAAGTGGCATATACCGGACGAGACAGCATAAAAGTGAAATCCAAAGATACCGGTGAGACAATAGAACTTGAACCGGCCGAATGGGCCAACGCCAAATACACGCTCAACAGCAAGACAAAAGAGATTGAGGAGACCGTGGAAGGCGTTTTCCGGCAGTATCCGCTACGACTGGCATGGGCCATCACCATACACAAGAGCCAGGGACTCACTTTCGAACATGCCATCATCGACGCCTCACACTCATTTGCCCACGGACAGACATATGTGGCCCTAAGCCGTTGTAAGTCGCTTGAAGGCATGGTGCTCGGGGCTCCGCTCAACCGCAGTGCCGTAATAAACGATACCACAGTAGAAGAGTTCACACGGCAGGCCGGAGCCAACCGCCCGTCGGCAGAGACAATCACCGCTCTCGAACGGGCATACATAGTTCAGATACTCGACGAACTGTTCGGTCTCGACATGCTCGGCCAAGCCATGGAAATGATGATACGTACGCTGACGGAGCACTTCTACAACAAGTATCACACTCTGCTCACCGACTATACCAATGCCCAACGCGCCGTGACAGCGATGAAAGAAGTGGCGGAAAAGTTCGGAGCACAATACCGCAGCATCATCTCAACCGACAATACTACATCGGACAGTCTGCTGCAAGAGCGCATCCACAAGGCCGCCGGATATTTTGCCACACAGCTGGACGCACTGAAAAAGCTATATGCCAAGACACGTGTGGAGACAGGCAACAAGATGGTACGCGCACAGTTTGACGAACGTCATGCCCTGTTGGGTGACGAACTGACGCTTAAAACAAAGCTGTTCGAATATGAAAGCCGTCCTGACACCCGGTTCTCCACCGGTGACTATCTGCGCCGCAAAGCCATGATTGTGCTCGGCGAGGAGACCCAGGAACAACCACGCGACACACGCCGGCGCAAAACGACCAAAACGTCCAAGCCGCCGAAAGAACAGAAAATACCGTCACACAAAATCAGCCACGACATGTTCACATCCGGAATGAGCATTGAACGCATAGCCACCGAACGCCGCCTTGCTCCCGGCACAGTCTTCGGTCATCTGGCCCTATACGTGGAAAACGGCAGTCTGCCAATAGACCAGCTGATATCACAGGACCACATCGACGCCATACGCAACTTCGCCCGTACACATCCACAGGGTGTCACCACACATGAGATAAAGGAAGCCGTGCCCGCAGACATAACCTACAGCGAGATTATGCTCGTGAAAAAGACCTATGACATAAAGGAACCGGAATAAGATACAGACGTGAGTCCGGTATAAGACAGGTTTCCGAAGTCATGCAACGTTTCCCTGCCTTATATCGGACTCACGTTAATATAAAAGTAAGGCCGTGTGGCAAACCACAAAAAAAGCAAACACCGCAAGAGTGTATAATCTGCTCTTGCGGTGTTTGCTTTTTTTGTGGTTTGCCACATGGGACTTTACTTCATACCTATCTTTCCTTTCCAGGACATATACCAGTTGGCGGGGTTGGTAAGGTCTACAGCAATCTCGCCCCTCATGGCACCGGAATTTTCTGCACCGCGGCGGGCATACACACGGTCGGCAAGAATAGCCGGGTCGTTGTTGCGCAGGGCGAAACGCATCAGTTCGTACCAGCGCAGGCCCTCGAACACAAATTCCAAGGCACCCTCGTCTATTATCATCTTCTCGACACCCTTCTGCTGATAAGCTATCCGTGCAAGCGAATCCTCGATAGCAGCATCGTCGGGCAGACGATAATCCTTGTTATACTGGCTGAAGCCGCTGCCACGACTGTGTATACCCTGTGTATTGGCCGTGGATAGCACCGACGGTGTGTTGTAAAGCACATATCGTGAAGCAGGGAAATCGAACTGACGCAGGAAAGTGGAGTCGGCACGGTAGTAAGGAATGATATCCTCCTCGATCACACGGTTGTTGAGGCCCTTCGACAGTATGGCATATGCAAAGCGCGGATAGCCTGCGGCATTCATGGCCTCGGCCATGTGCAGCCACAGCATCGTGCGGCGATACAGATGGACGTTGCGCGTGCTGTACTTGAAGACTGTCTGCGACGTATAACGATCGCCGGTAGTACTATTCACACTATTGTCATTCATACGCCACATGCCCCACAAACGGAGGTCACCGGCCTGATAGTCTGTAAGCGTTGACGGAGCATAGAGAGTATCGACATTCGAGCCATTGGCATACAGATGGCAATATGTCTGTGCTGCCGACAAGTCTGTCATTGACTTCGACGGAGTAAGAGAAGCCTTGTAGTCATTGTCAACAGTTGTATTGAAAATTCCACGAAGCTCACTGTAATTTCCCTCACTCTTGATAGAGTCACCGGGAATCATCGTTATCAGCTCTCCGGAACTCCACGACTCGGAATTGCTAATCCATTCATACTGCAAATCAACGAATATATTCCGCCAGTTGGAATAGGCCGTATTCCACTGTATGAACCTGGTACCCGTGGGGTAAGTGGAATTGGTTCCGTTGCGGTTGACAATGTAATTGTAATAACATATAGCCGCATTCTTATAGTCATTACGGTCATTGCCTCTCCACAGATAAAGCTCGCCCAGCAATACATTGATCGGGAAGAAGAAGAAACGCGAGTCAAGACTCTTGATGGTGCCGTATCCGGGCAACGGCTGCTCTGTATAGGGCAACAGATCCTTGATGAAGTAGTCGCAAATGTATTTCAGGTCGACACGGGGATATTCGCGCTCGCTCTCCTCCTTGGTAAGCAGTGGTTCGGTGTAGAACGGCACGCTGCCATAGTTCAGGGCCAGCTGCAGATAGGTCCATGCGCGCACGGCCTTAACGGCCGCCACCTCGCGCAGGAATATATATTCGTTGCGGTTGTTCTTCAACGAGTCCTCTACGTTCTTGATGAAATAGTTGCAATTGTTGATGACGGCATAATAGTCGCGCGGACGATTGTACTTGTTGTCATCGCCGATGTTTGACATAGCCACATCGCGCAGGTCGGCATTGGCGGCTGCGGTCACATCGACAAGGTCGGCACGAGCCTCGCCGAGCAGAACGGTGCGGTCGGCCACAGCCTGCAACTTGTTGAGTATGCCGATGACGGAGTAAATGGAGTCGGTGGCATCGTTGAGATGGTCCTTGTCCGCAAACACCACCATGTTCGAATCCTGCTCGAAGAAATCTGCGCACGACGTGAACAGGGTCAGACAGGCCGTCAGACAGAGGGGGAGCACCCCTCTTGTCCAAGCCTTGGCTTTGCTGATTTTATTTTTAGTTTTCATATCTTTGGTCTTTTTTACATTTTTACTTTAGCCTTTGATACACACACAATTTATAGGTTGATCTTGATGCCGGCCATCACATTGAGACACTGCGGCAGACATCCGGTATCTATACCCATACCTATGACATTGGCCGACGAAGCGAATTCTGGATCACTGCCGAGATACTTACTCAAGGTGAACAGGTTGTTGGCCTGAACCCAGAACTGGAGTCCCTGAAGGAACTGGCTGTTCATAGGCATGTCGTAGCTCAGAGTGACGGTCTTGAGACGCAGATAGCTGCCGTCTTCTATCCATCGGTCGCTGAAACGGGAGTTGCCCATCGGGTCTTGGAAAGTGATGCGCGGCATGTCCGTCTGCTGTCCCTCCACCTGCCAGCGGCGCATCATGGCCGTAGTCTGGTTCATGAAGCGGCTTCCGCCTTCAAGCTGCGAGCGCATATAGTTGTACACATCGTTGCCCAAAGAATAGTTGAAGCGCACATCGAGACGCAGCCGCTTCCACTGCACGGATGTGAATATGTTTCCGTAGATATCGGGATTGGGATCGCCTATCACTACACGGTCGTCGTCATCGCATATCTTACCGTCACCGTTGACATCGTGGAAACGCATGTCGCCGGCCCCAAAATACATCTTGTCCACTCCGTTTTCGGCCATGATATACTTGCCGTCGGTCCGGGCTTCCTCTGTGGTGGCATATACTCCCAGTGTCTTGTATCCGTAGAACAGGTTTACAGGCTGTCCCACCTGCGTACGCACTGTCGCGTCGTATACGCTGTTGTCAATATACGTTTTGCCATCAGGCAGTTCTGTCACCTTATTCTTATAGTGACCCACCGATGCACCCACCTGCCACTGCCAGTCCTTGCGGGCAAGCACCTTGGCATTGAAAGACACGTCAAAGCCCTCATTCTGCAACTCGCCACCGTTGCTCCAGTTCTCTTCAAGTCCGGAGAGGAAGCTGAGCGACTGGCGTGTGAGCAGATTGTCGGTGGTGCTGCGGAAGTAGTTGAACGCTACCGACAGACGGTTGTCGAACAGGTTGCTCTCCAGACCTACGTTGAATCGGCGCGTGGTCTCCCACTGTATCTTGGTGTTGCCGATGCCGTCGAACGAAAGGCCGGCGATGGCAGCAAGATACTGTTTTACGCGGAAATAGGAACGAGAGGCATAGAAGTCGATGTCGTCGTTGCCGCTGATGTCATATCCGGCTGTGAGGCGCAGATAGTCGATACCCTTGACCGACTGCATCCAGCTCTCGTTGCTGATAACCCATGCCGCCTGTACGGACGGGAATATGGCCCATGCCGCATCGAAAGCGTGAACCGAGCCTGCATCCTTGCCGAAGCGCGAGGAGCCTTCGGCCGTAAGGTTGGCCTGAAGGAAATAGCGGTTCTTGTAGTTGTACTCGGCCTGGGCATACCATGCGAGCGAGTTCCACGACTCGTCTACGCCGGCGGTCTGGGCATTGGCCAACGAACTGCTCAGATATGGAGTCTTGTCCGAACCGGTGTTGTATCCGAGCTGGGTGTTGAGTGTATAGTTCTCCCAATTGATGCGGGCGCCTCCGAACAGATGTATCGAATGGGCTCCGTAGCGGTTCTGCCAGTCCACGCGCGTGTCGCTCTGCACCGAGTTCTGCTTTGAGAAGAGCGAGCGCACCTCGTTGTTACGGAATCCGCTCACGGCCGACACGTAATAATCGGGTACACCGTTCAGCGGGATATAGTACATCTCGTTGGTATTCACCAGACTGTAGCTGAAATGCTCACTCAGCGACAAGTGGGAATTGAACTTGTAGGTGGGCTTCACGGCTATGTTGAGCAGCGAGTTCTCAAAGCGGTTCTTGTTCTCCGAGTCGGCATACTCGTTGACGGCTACAGGGTTTGCCAATTTGTAGTTATAGTTGGTGTATGCCGAAAGAGCCTCGTCAAGATATGTCTCGTCGTCAATATCAAGATGGGTGTCAGACAGAAGTCCGCGTCCGTAGGCATATGGTGACAGGAACGGAGCTTTCACATAACCGAGGAACGACGGAGACGTAGGCGTACCTTCATCATAGCCTGAGGGAGCACCGTCGTCACGGATATTGCGCGTGATGTTGCTGTAGGACATATCGAAACGCACACCGAGTTTTGAACTCAGGTTGATATCAGTGTTGAAGCGTATGTTGAGACGATGCATGTTGTTGTACTCCAACGGACTGTCCGCTGCCGTGTATCCCACCGAAAGATTGTACTGTGCCTCGGTATCACCACCCTCTACGTTGATGCCGTAGTTCTGTGTGAAAGCCTCATGGTAAAGCATGTCTTTCCAGTCGGTGTTGTTGTGATACTGGGGATAGTAGTAATAGTCAGGGTTGTCGTTGAGGAATTTGAATTCCGTCAGCTTCGTGTTGGTACTCTTGAGCATCTCCGAGGCATAACCGCGATACTGTGAGGCATCCATCATATCGATGTACTTTGGCAGGAAGGTAACGCCGGCCGATACGTTGGCCGTGATTCGGGTGGCCATCGACTTGCAGCGGCGGGTCTCGATGATTATCACACCATTGGCACCCTTTGCACCGTAGAGAGCCGTACCGTTGCGTACGACAGTCACTTTCTCTATGTCGGCAGGATTGATATTGGTGAGAATATCATTATAGAACCCGCTATGTATGAGCGAACGAGAATATTGCTGCTCGAGAATGACACCGTCTACCACGACAAGCGGCTGGGCATTGACATTGATAGAGTTGAGACCCTGTACAAACATGGTGGTTCCCACTCCCGGTGTGCCGTTACGGCTGGTGGAATAGCCCACGGAACCAAGTTGGTTCTGCACCTCTTCCTTGATGTTGACGGCTCCGGTATACTGGAAGTCGGAGGCCGAACGGTCGCTACGCACATTGGCGGTGCGGGTGTAATCGGGGGCAAACGCCACGGAATAAAGGGCGGCGGTGCGCTGTTCCTTGTCGCGGCCCAAACCTATCTCCACGCCGTTGTAGTCGGGCGTGCTCACAAATACGGATGTCGTGAATACGGGCACCTTCAGCTCGTAGCTGCCATCGTCGCCGGTCAGCACACTGTATCCGTCGATTCCCGTAGCACTGACAAGTGCACCGGCAAGAGGCCGGTTGGTGGCAGCATCCACGACAACGCCACTGACAACGCGCGTCTCGTAAACCTTTCGGGCCGATGCCGGCTTACGCTGCTCCGCCTGACTGTCGTCACCGGCAGCATCCTGTGCGTAAAGGCTGTAGGGGGCGACCGCCAACATAGCTATTGCGAATAATATATTTGGTTTCATATATATGTATTTCTGTTGTTTAAACTTTGTATCAATCAATTCTCGTCAGGTTCTTTGGCCGACTCCTTGTGCGGTTTCAGGATGATGCAGTCCAGACGCATGATGCGCTGGTATCTACCATTGTTGAAGTCGGCACTACCCACACGCGACTCTATGGTGAGAGCAGCCTGTATACGCGGATCGTTAGCACCATAAGTACAGGTGGGGAACTTCCAGTTTTTGGCCACAAGGATAGTATCCATCACGTCTACTGTACTGCTGCCGTCCTTCTTGGTGTCGAACACGTGACTTGATTTTCCCGCATTCTCCGTTCCGTCGATATAGACAACGGTAGAATCGGCACCCTGCTCCTGCCACCTCAACTGGCAACGGAACTTGTTGGGAAGCCGCTCCGATTCGCGTGCCATACCGTTGCCCGCCAGTGCAGGAGCCATAACGACATAAATGTCATAACCCACGTTCGACAGCAGGTAAGGAAGATAGAACGATGCCGAAGGGTTGCTGCCTCCTGTCGGGGCAATCTCCACATACGAGTTGTTGGATACCTTGTTGTAGAACTTGTTGGGAACGCTCAAGATGTTTCCCTCGCTGTCGATGGAATCGACAGCCATAGGAACGGGGACGATACTGAGTTCACGCGTACCCGACCCCAAACTCTTTTTGCTGCTGGTAGCCTCAGTCTCTACATATATCTGCTGAAAGAACGTCTGGTACTTGTCGACATGCCAGTCGGCCGCTTTCAGTATCTTACCGTTGCTACAGTCCATGGCTATGGTACCGTCAAACACTCCGCCCGGAGCGTATGGACTGTCGTACTGATAGTACTTCAGGTCACTGTTGCCATAATATCTCTTACGTATACTGTAAGGCACCGCATTGGTCGACATTACAGAATCGACGGTGGCATCGGCGATTCTGGGGTTGTCGGTTTGGCTGAACACCGTTCCTGCCAGAACGAACAGCTTTGACCGCATCTCTTGCAGAGAGTCGCGGTCGGTCACGAGATTACAGTAGTTGAAATACTCTCTGTATTCCGGCACAAGCCTCTTCCATTCGCTGTTTGTAGGCACCACCATCCAGTAAGTGGAGTCTTCGTCGTTGATGAAACCGATATTCCCCAAAATGACATTAGAAAGCACCTCAACAGAATCGAGGTAGATGGTCTGTCCATCCTTTATCTCTCCCGGCACGCTTTGGCTTGCGTCAAACTCGTAGCGGTTGTACTTATAGAGGAAGGCAGCCACCGAGTCAAGTTCGTTGTCACCGCGCAGATATTCAAACACATTGGGAGTGTAATCCACCTTGTTCTTCAAAGTGAACAGCATGCCGTTGCCGAGAAGAGTATTGGTAGAGACGAAATCCCGTCCTCCGAACGAACTCGAGGTAAGTGGTATGAGTTTGCCGTTCATCATAGAGATGGAGTCGTTTGTTGACGACGAGACGGAGTAATTGAAGAGCGATATATGATTTCGCAGGAACTCCTTGACGGTAGGATTGTCTTTATCCTTCGTGCCTTTACTCTTCTCTATGTTATACTGCTCTATCAGCGCATCGGCCTGCTCCGACGTGAAATCACCATTGACAGGGGCGAACACGGTAAACACCTGGCTCGAATTCAGCGGTACATCGTAGCCACAGGCCTTCACGACGCGGGTAAAGTTGCTGAGCTGCTCGTCGCCGGATATCGTCTCCCATATCGTTGCCCCACTGCCTACGTTGGTCTGGGAGTCATAGTGGTCGTCCCATGTATCAGAACAGCCTGTAACGAAAGGCAAGGCACCGAGCATGCAAAAAGACAACAGTCCTTTTGTCATCGCCACGACCTTTTTTCTGCTATTATTGATATTCATAATAATTGTCCTTATTTACTTGTTGTTTCTATTTAATGTCGATTCAATCCGCCGTTCCCGTGCCGGGGCTGCAATGGAGCCTGCTCCTCACAGACCCACGACAGGCGGAAACACTGCGTTTTTTTAATCTGCTGCTTACAAGTCGTCTTCCTGTGCTCCTTCGTCGGTCACACCGTAAACATTCTTAGGCACAAGCTCCAGATAGTCGACCATGAATTCGTTGTCATTACCCATCTTCGACGACACGCAACGTATGCGGAGGTAGTAGTCTTCATTGGGATTGATGTGCACAGTACACAGCACGATACGGAAAGTCTCCTTGTTGTCGCAGAAACGTGTGGTGGTCGTGGCACCGGCACCGTTGTAGTGGAAACCGCCACGTGCGCCGCGGTAGAATCCGAGGTTTTTCAGTGTCTTGCGGTCTTCCTGTTTCTCCTCATCGGTCATTGCGGTGTATTTCTTCTTGTCGAAGTCTGTACCGAGAATAGAGGGGTCCTTAAGGTTTTTTGTCATATCAAGTGGAATACCTTGAGGTGTCATCTTATCTTCAGTACCGAAATACACCTGTGCGATACCACGGGTGGCGGTAGCTGCATAGCCGAGACGTATCTGGTAGTCACCCTCCACAGGTACGGGAGGAATGCGGAACGTGAAGTCATAGTTGCCGCGCAGATTCATCTCGTCTCCCTCGTAACTCCAATAATAGTCATGCGGACGACGATAAACGAAGACTCCGGTGGGAAGACTCACTCCCGAGAGATAACCGTTGGGGAAATAGTAGTTGCGGCCATACTTATGGGTCTCGTCGTAGTCGGGGTCCTGCTTCTTCATGTCGCTCTGTGTTCCGTTGAGACGTATGTCGTTGGTCATAAGCTCTGGGAAGATGGTGGAAAAGTCCATACGGACACGGCAGTTCCACACGATGTCACGCATGGTCATGTCAAGAGCCACATAGTCATCAATGTAGAAGTAGCAGCCGTTGATGGCATCGTTCACCACACCCTCCTCTACGGTAGGCTGTATGTGTGTGCCATCTACCTTATATATATCATCGTAACGACGGTTGATGTAACGCTCCTCGCGGGTGGCATCACCCAACCACTTGCGCACCATTACTTTCTCGAACTTCATCATCGAGTGAGGCAACATGGTGGTATACCAGTCTTCGGGGTTCATCTCGCCCACTACAATACCTACATCATACTTGGGTGTAAGGAAGTTGACACCTTTGGCATTACGGTCAAGAATATGGTAGGCCATAAAGCGGTTGAGCGGGTTACGGCGGTCGGTGAGATGGTCGAAGTCATGATAGTCGGCATTGACATCGTCAGGATACACCTTGTCATAAATAGTGCATGCGAGATTATAGAGAGCCTTTAATGCCTCGCTCTTGTTTTCTACCGGAATATTGTATTTTTCTTTCAGTACATCATCAGGCACAAGGAATGCAGTATAGCCATAAAGATGTTCGTCGGGAGCAGTGGCAGCCTCCTTGTTGACGTCAGAGATGTAACGGTAAACTTCGTAAATGGACGCATCGTAATCTTCGTCCTTATAACGGAACATGGAGTCGCGCAGACCAGTAGCCATGAGAGCGGCATTGTATACGCTCACACGCTCATTCTGACCGATAATGTCGGGAAGCATGCTGTTGGAACTTTCCAGCACACGGTCTATCGGCTGCACCACACCGTTCTCCACAGAGTCGTTCTGCAACTCGCGATAAATCTGAGCCTGTCTGTTCACTAAAACTACAGTTACTGTATCTCCAGGTTCGCGTTCTACCCTCAGTTGTTGCACCTCTATGTAACGGCGGTTCATGTTGGCCGATGCCAGCACACCGTTTTCCATATCAAACGTAGTGTACATATTGCCCACGATGTGAGTACGTGCAATGGTGTCGCAGTCGGCCTGAGACAAGTCGCCCACCCCCGACATGCCGCGGCCTTTAAGGTATATATCCACGGCGTTGTTGTCTGGCACAAAGCAAGTGTATGCTCCATAAGAGGAAAGAGTATTCATCAGTCCGGCCCTTTCCACAATCTCTGCAAACATGCTGTACTGACTGCGGTTCTTGAGATAGTCACTCATCATCTCACCGGTGAAAGTGTAGTAATTCTCACTATCCGGCTCATCGGAACAGGAAACGAATGTCAACGGACTAAGCACGGCCATGCAGACAATCGCCATTCCGAATTTTCTATATATTTTCTTGAGTATATTCATAATCGTACTTTTATTGTTTGTTTCTGATTATCCGACGGTTTCACCATTATTATTTGGCCGTTTCATAACTGCCGTTTTCACCACTGCCGAAAGCCGGATTCTGTACAAGATTAGTGTTTGCCTTCATCTCGTCTATGTGGTACGGCCAATAAATGGCATCCATCTGTGCCAAGAAGCTCTGCACGACAGACGCATTCTGCGAACCTTTCGCAGACACCTGTTGACGCAGATAGCTGGTGTTGCCCTCACGCTCGGAACGTCTTACAAGGTCAAACCAGCGCTTGCCCTCGAACATCAGTTCGCGCTCACGCTCTTCATAAACAAGATTGTTGAGCAGAGCTTTGGTGGTGTATTGTTCCGCATTCAGGGCATTGTTCGGATAATTGTACAGCGAGCGGTTGTTGACAGCCGATATCAGTTCGAAGGCACGCGCTGCCAGATCGGCATCAGCCTCACTGAGAGTTCCGCCAGTCTCACCTTCACCGGTATCGGCATTGTCGCTCATCATCTGTACAAGTGCTTCGGCCTTCATCAGCATAATGTCGCTCAGACGGTATATAATCCAGTTGGCCTTGCAATACGTAGTCCAATTGTCATTATTACCCTTGCCGCTGTACACAGATATCCCCATATGTCCCTGAAAATTGTTGCTTGCCGGATCGCCAAGCCAATTAAACAAGCTTGGACACACATACTTGTAGATGGCCGCCATCGAGCCTTGGCTTAAGAAATTCTCATGAGCCCTCATGTCGTATCTTGTAGTGTAGACCTTGTTCTCTCCGTTCTTGATGTCAAAAGCCACATAATCCGACGGGGCCACATAGCCGGGTAAAGCATGTGCATCACCATAGAAGAAGCCCACGGGACCGTTACTCTTCATGTTGACCTCGCCCTTAAGGAAAGACAACTCGAATATGCTTTCATCTGAATTGCCGTTGCAGAAGATTTCTTCGAAGGCATAACCGAATTGATTGCCCATGTTATTGCAATCTTCCACCAGCGGATAGTCGCCGAAACGGGTCGACTCACTGAGACCGGTGCCGTTCTCTCTGGCTTTCATTTCCGCAAGCCTTTTCTTCGATGCTATCACCTCGTCGGCATACTTCACACAGTTGGCATAATCTTTCTTCCACAAATACATCTCGCAAAGCATGGCATCAATGAAGTCGCGCGTCACGCGGCCTGTCTGATACTTGGAGTTGATAGTGGTGGTGGAAGGATAGCGCCACACGGCGTCACCGCGCACATTTTCAAGGTCGGTAATGAGAGAGTCGAGCACTGTGCTGAACGGTGTTGCCGGCAGGTTCATGGTCTGATTGTCATCAATAAACGCCTCCGTGCTGTAAGGAACGGCACGGAAAGCCCTTATCAGATAGAAATAGCACAAGTCTCTCAAGGCGCTGACCTCTGCAATGGTGGCCTTAAGCTCACTCTCGGCATATCCGGGGTCGGTGGCCGCCACCTGCGGAGCATAGCGTATCACAATATTACAGTTGTTGATAATGGAATAGAAGTCACCGTAAGAAGTATAGGCGTTGCTCGCATCTATGTTCTCTTTCAGCACACGCATCAGGCTGACATCCCTTTTCTCTGTGTCCGTGCCTGCTATGACATTCTCCGAACGGAACTCACCCCATATCATCATTCGCGAAATCACAGCATAATCCTGCAATTGGGAATAACAACCGGCCACGACATTCTCTACGTCCGACTTCTCGTTCCAGAACTGCTCCTGGATAATCTCGTTCTTAGGGTCAAGTTCCAGAAAGTCAGCACAGGATATCATAAAGGAAGAAAGAGCAAGCAGAGCCAGCGGAAGCGTTTTCCTTGCCCATCTTGTCTGTCTATTGTCATTATTATGTTTGATGTCCATATCTTTATATTTTTTAGCATTGTTTATTTTCATCAGAAGTCAACAGTGATACCCAATGTATACGAACGCGCACGCGGAGTCTGCCCCCAGTCGGTGGCTGCTCCATATCCGCTGTAGCTCACGTCCGGATCCACACCCGTGTATTTGGTGAGAACGAAGAGGTTGTTGGCACTCAGATAGAAACTCAGTTTGTTGAGACCGATCCACTTCAGGTTCTTCTTGTTAATGGAGTACGACAATTGTGCATAGCTCATACGCAGATATGTTCCGTCCTCTACGAACCGGTCGCTGACAAGCGTGTTGTACTGGCTGTCCTTTCCATACATGGCGCGCGGAATAGGCGTTATGTCACCCTCCTTACGCCAGCGGTAGTTAACAGCCTGACTCTGGTTGTTGTTAGAGATCATAGCCTCGGCATCGAGACGGGCCATATTGAGAATCTTGTTGCCCACACGGTAAACGAACGACGTGTTAAGTCTCCATGCACCGTAATTGAACGTGAATCCGAAACCTCCGGTGAGCTTAGGCAGAGAAGAACCGAGGTAAACAATGTCAAGAGCATCTATATTACCGTCGTTGTTCATATCCTCGTATATGGCATCACCGCCTTCAAATTTATAGTTGCGGCCGGTACCGTCGTTGGTGTAGTTGAACATCATGCGCACGGGCTCGTCCTTGGTGTTGTAAATCACCTTTCCATTGGCGTCGAGAGCCACAGGGGCAGTGTTTCCGGCGTCGATAAAACGTTGCTGGTCTTCATGGCTCATGGCGGCAAACGTGTCGTACCTATACTGGTAAACGCCCTTGAAGCGGAATCCGTAGATGGCTCCGAACGGGTTGTGCAACTGTACGCGTGTGAGCACCTGACGGTTTTCATGGTTGAACGTAGAGTTCATGCTTCTGAGCACCGACTCGTCCATCTCGAGAATCTCGTTGCGGTTGTTACCGAAATTGACGTTCATATCCATCGTAAACTTACCGGCCTTTATCAGCTTGTTGGTATTGATATGGAATTCCCATCCTATGTTACGCATCTTACCCGTGTTGCGGTAAGGCAAGGTGTAGTAACCGGCATTGGACGGAATCCGGTAATTAGCCATAAGCATGTCTTCGGTAGTGGAGCGATAACCCTCAAGCGTAATGTTGATTTTATCATCAAGGAGACCGATATCCATACCTAGGTTGTAGCTTGACACCGTCTGCCACTTCAAGTCTGTAAGGCGTATGTTCAACGGACGCATTGCCGACATGTCAAGATAACGGTCTGTAGTACCATACTTCAACGTATACAGATAGTCCCTATTGGGCTGATGTCCCACTTTACCCCAGCTGGGACGCAGCGAAAGCATCGACAGCCATGTCTTCGTAGCCTTCATCCACGGCTCGTCGCTGATGTTCCAGCGCAGTGACACTGCAGGGAAGTAACCCCATCTGTTGTCCGGTCCGAACTTTGTTGTACCGTCGGCACGTATGGAGAAGTCGGCCATGTAACGGCCCTTGTAGGCATAGTGTACGGAGAACGTGTAGAACAGCGAGCGCCACTGGGCGTAGCTCGAGTTCATCTTGTCAATCAGACCACCGGCGTTCGGACTGGTCACTCCGCCCGAAGCCAGACCCTTTCCGTCTGTCGACTGGCCGCTCGACGAGCCGCTGTTGAGTTCCATACGGGCCATTGCCATAAGCGAGTGGTCTGTGTTGTTGAAATGCGGAATCAACGTAAGGGTCTGCTTGGTGTTGAACGAGACGCTCTTCGAGGAGCCCGAGTAACTGGTGTTCACACCCTTGTCCCACGACACGGTGGTAAGCTCCTGTGGATAGAAACGGTCGGCATATTCGTTGAATATGTTCATATATACCGAACCGCGCCAATTCAACTGCCAGTGCTCATCGTCAAGACCGAGCAGACGGTAGTTGATGACCAGCTCGGGAGCAAGGTTGTAAGAACGGCTTTCGTTCTTGGCGAGTTTTGCCGAAGCTACCGGATTCACATAAGTACGCTGGTCATCCTTGAACTGATTCGAGCTGTAAGGCTCCTGAAGCATAGTATAGTATGAGCCCAGATTGGCACCTGTCACGGCATCCTGCTCGTAGATACCCATGTTAGGCATCTTCTTCATTGCTATGGCCAGCAGGTTGTCGGAGTTGCGCTGATTCTTGGTATAAGTCATCGAGAAGTTTGTAGACACTTTGATACGCTCACTCACGTTGTAGTCGAGGTTCACACGCGTGGAGAAACGGTCCATAACCTGCTCTATCACCGAACCCGTCTCATGGTCGTAACCGCCGGAAATACGGAAGTTGGCCTTCTCTCCACCACCCGAGATGGTGACATAGTGATTCTGTCGCAGACCCCACTGTGTAACGGCGTCCACCCAATCGGTATTGTTGTTGTACTGCTCATACTCCGAATAAGTCGGGTCGTAGTTCAGTTCAGGAATGTTACTTGCCGCGTCGTTCTGCTGCGGGTTGAAATAAGCCTCTTTCAGCAACATGGTGTAGTCGTCACCCGAAAGCAGATCGTAACCTTTGGGCTGATACGTACCCGTGAGCTTGAGCGAATACGAGATACGCGGTTTACCGCGCGCACCACGCTTGGTGGTAAGCTCGATAACACCGTTACCGCCCTGCGAACCGTAGATGGCTGTTGCGGCGGCGTCTTTCAGCACCGTTATCGATGCGATGTCTTCAGGGTTGATATTGAGCAGCTCGGCAAACTTCTCGTCGTTGGCCGACGCCAGGTCGAAGTTACTCATATCCACATTCCATGTGTTTCCGTCAACAACGATAAGCGGGTTCTCGTTGGTCAGCGACGACAGCGAACTTGCACCGCGCAGACGCATCGTCGAGCCGGAACCGAGGTTACCCGAAGTGGCAATGATGTCAAGACCGGCCACCTGTCCCTGCAAAGCCTCGTCTACAGTTGTGAATCCGAGACCCTCAAACTTATCCATGTTGATGGTCTGCTTGGCATATGAAATCTCACGTTCGGGCACAGCAAGATTGTTGCCTCCGGTGGCACGTCCTTTCGACTTTACCACCACTTCCTTGATTTCCGTAGCCGACTTCATCGTCACCACATAGTTGGTCTTGTTGATGGGCAACACCATTGTCTTGCAGCCCACATAGCTGAAACGAATCTTGTCTTTCGGGTTACGTATTCTCATGGTAAAGTTACCGTTGAGATCCGTTATAGCCGATTCGATGATACGCCCGTTACGGTCAATCTCACAGACTGTGGCGCCCATAAGTTCGCCGAAATCGTCTTTCACCGTACCATGCACCGACGTTATGTCCTGCGCACTCATTCCCAACGTACAGCACACCAACACACAACACAGCAACAGCCGTCTGCCGATGTTGCCGGATACGTTCACGGCTTTCGATATTATATAATTAGCCATACTTGTTTGCTATTGTTTTTTTAGTTTTTCAATCTCGTCCTCCCATCGTGTAAGCTGATTGTCGCTATACAGCAACGCCCCGTCAATAAGGTGTACCACAGCATCGGAAGTGGAATAAATCGTCTTCCACTGGTTTCTGGTCGTTCCGTGATTCTGGAACCAATATTCGCGGCAGATATTGTTGTACAGTCCTGTCTTCTTCACCACATGACACTTGTTGCCACGCTGGTCGGTTATCTCCAGATTGTCGCCTACAGCTGTCACACCGAGCGAGAAGAAGCGTCCGTTCGCAGGATTTATCTTCGAGGTCTCATACCTTACACTCTCACCCTGGACAGCCGTACCGCCCACATACAGAGAGTTATCCTGTATGTGATAACGCAGGAAGTTATTTATGCGACTCTTAATGATATATTTTATAAACTTTTTCTGTTCCGAGTTGAAGTCTTTGTACTTCTCACCGTCATCCACTTCCTCAAAATCACTCCACGAAGGCAGATAGCCCTTGGCCTGCATGTCCTTTATAACATCACTTGTAGGCACATATACGGTATAGTTGAAGTTGTCGAACAGACGCATGTTAAAGTTATTGTTGTTGTCCGAGCACTGATATTTCGTCGAACCCGAACCCATTTCTGCTATCAAAAGATTGTAAGCCGTAGAATCCTTGTCTCCACCGTTGAGAAGTTTCAGGAACTCCCCATATTCCGGTTTTCCCAGCAGAGTCTTGTACACCGATTTTTCGGCGCCCATCGGGTATCCGTTATCCACAGTATACGATTTACCGTTACCACCTTCCTTAACCTTGTCGTCTATATTGGACACAGCCACGGCAACATTGTGCTCAACCTGCCATCCTCCCTCAAAAGTCATGGAATTGGCCTGTCCCGCATTCTTCACTCGAACAGCACTACCGCCTCTTGTCAGATAATATTCATGTCCGTCTTCCACGTCGCCCACAATAATCATAGAATTTATCAGATCCTTGAGACGGTTCTCCACAATAGTGGAATTCACATTCTCTTCCTGCATCTGCCCCACTATCACCGTACCGTCGCTGCCCACCGTACAATTGTAACGGTCGGCCTTGGTTGTCTTTTCCTCGGTGTCATAATAGAATCTCAGCAACGACTGTACAGGCTCACCGTATGTAGCGGGGTCTATATAATTCAGCAACGCATTGTTGGTAGGCAGAATCATGCTGAACCGTGCATCCATGGAGTTGAGGAACGGCAGGAAGTCGTAATCTTCAATGGCCTGGTAAATCACCTTCATCGTGTTCTCATGGATAAGGGCAGGGAATACCACCGACGAATATTCACTTGGCGCAAATACCTTATTCACCATATATATTACACCGTTGCATCCTATAAAGCAACTGTCCACATCTTCCGGCGTTATACCCATCTCCACCTTGGCATCATTTACCACGGCCTTGAATTTCGAGGGGACATAATCGGAAAACGAACTGAGCATGTTCACATTAATCAGCTTCGAGAGCACTTTCTGAGGCACATTGTCCCATGAGCCATACTCGTCTTTAAGAGGCTTGCCGCCTACTTCCCACCATTCGTTCAAGGCCTTGTCAGTGGGTACGAACATCGCTCCGGCGTCGTTGTGCATGTCGCGTCCCATAGTGTTGTTGTACATATAGTGGTTCCATCCCGGGTCGAAAGCAAGCAGTTCGCCAACCTTCTTTCCATCAGGCGTGTATTGGTTTTTCTCGCCTCCGAGCGACACCTCACTATAATAGCGCAATGTGAACACCGAATCGTTGGTGTTGTTCAGACGGTTATAGTTGCGCGTACCCTCGGCATGATAGTAAGGAGCCGAGAAACGGTCGACAAACTTCGACCACATCGACATGTTCGGGTGCTGTCGCAATATCTGGGCCATATTTGGAGCCGACTCTATCACTTCCTCCACTTTCTGTACATATCCGTTCTTACATATGATGTCTCGTTCCACCACTTTCTTTCCGTCCACCCACGCCTCGGCAATACTTGTAGCCTCGCCATTGGTGAGTATGGTAAGATCCTTGTCGGTTATCTTGTTATGCGTCATATACGCCGGCAGGAAGTGAATCATCGGTGCCGAAGTACCGTCCATGAAAATCAGTATACCGTCTTTCTTGTCACGATGCTTGTCCCATGCCACCGTGGCCGGCATCTGTTCAGGATACATACGCGGCACAGAGTCATAGATGGAAGTGGCCGTGGCACGGCGCATACACGTTCCGGGCTGTATCTCCGAGTCAAACGTATTGCCCAGCAACTCTATCAGATAGGCGTTGTTCACCATCGAGTTGTTCAACAGCAACTTCTTCTGGGCCACCGACAACTGTTCGTAGTTCTTCACTCCCCACGAGTTGTTCTCGAACCACCGCTTGTACGCAGCGTCGTCAGCCACAAAAAGCGTCTTTGAGCCGGTTCCGCTGAGCACGGTCGTCTGCCCGAGGTCGTCAATCAGACGCAATGTCGTAGTGTAATTGCCGTCTTCCGCCAGACGCTCATAGATAGAGTTGCCCAGCCACGACGGCTGTCCGGTAAGGACCTCGTCGTCACACGACTGAATGCCGAACGTCCCGGCGAGCATTGCCATGGCCGTAAGAGCCGTCACATGGCGTGCAGGCCGTGGCTTCAAGTCCGGCACGTTCCTTTTTCGCATAAGTTTAAATCTCATATTCAAGTTAGTTAATAGTTTATTTCTTTTCAGTTCAATTTCTTGATTTTCTTTTGTCCGTTTTGAATATACACACCATGATAATTGTCAATTTCCGAAATGTACATTCCCTTCAGGCTGCTGCACCGTTCCGTACCCTTCACACCATCGATCCTAATCGCTGTCACGGCGTCGGTACGTCCTAAATAACGCAGTGTGAAATTGTCAAAGCAGCACCAGTCCGCTCCCACATGCTTATCCTTGCGTATGCCTATCTTCAATGTTCCGCCGCTCACACTCAGTCTGATGGTGTTGACATACAGATGCTTTCTGTTGAACGCCTCGTCAGCACCACCCACATTGTCGGGATAGTTGTACGGCGACATCGTATAATCACCCGATGCCGAACCGTCGTACAGGCTCAGCATCGGGGTTTCAACAGAGTTGGCATAAAATATGGCGTTGAGTTCCTCCGTGCCGCCATTGTGCGCGGCCGTAGCCTCATTGATTCCGCCCATACGGTAGAATCCCTGCACCGTCACCTCATAGTCACCGTCGGGCAGTCCCGTCAGTGTCTGGCTGAAGTCGAAGTTGGTATTATAGTATTCCGCCACATATCCGTTGGCAGCGGTAAAGGCGGGCGAGGTCGTCCATCCTGTGCCGCCTGCCGAGAAATCACCGTTCGCTATTATTGGAGTGAGGTCGGTAGGTCTGCCCTGACGGGCCTGCTCCAACAGATATTCGTTGATATTCGGTGTCTTCTCAAGAGCCTTCTCCAAAGCCGCGAGCGCCTCCTGCATGGCAGCCGCGTTTGCCGCGAACGAGCCGAGGTCGTCAGCCAAGGCGTGCCCGGCTTTCTCTATCGCCGTACGCGACTCGTCAGTAGGCAGCACTTCGTGGATAGGCTTGACCTTGTCAAGCAGCGTCACCACCTGCTCCCATGTCTCCAGATAGCGGTATTCGGCCTCTGTCAGCTTCACGAAAGAGCCGTGCTGCGGAGCCAGATCTCCGGAAATGTCACGACGGTTGGCAGGATTGGCCCCATGCTCGTCAAGGTCCATTATACGATAATTATAGCCGTTTGAATATTTCTGATATCCCAACTGCCAGCGCTTGCTGCCTATATATCGGAACTGTGAAGGAGCCTCAATGCTCTGTCCGCTCTCATCAATACCGAAATCAGGATCTCTCACCCACTGACACGCACCCGTGGTCTTATCGCCCGCAGGTACGAGATAAGGAGCTGTGGCACGGCTCAGCGCACGGTCGCCCTCACGCTTGAACACCATAACATACTGTCCTTCGGCCTCATTCCACACTATATCGGCGTCAATGACATCATATCCGGGGTCGAACAGCACCATCGGCTTGCTTACCTCTGTAAGGTCCTCGTTCATCAACGAATAGTATATGCGGTGCCTGTCGGGGAATCCCACACTGTAATATGCCATATATTTTCCGGTAACCGGATCAAATATTATCTGAGGGGCCCATGCCGCCGTCATGTCCTTAACGTCGGTAAGTCCGAGAGCCTTCATGTTTTCCTCGCTTTCAAGGTCTATGCTTATATGTTTGTCCCAGTGCACAAGGTCGTTAGAGTGCATGAATGTCATGCGGTGGTTGCTTGTCCATCCGAGCGCGGACGTCATGTCTGTGCCGGCAAGCAGGAAGTTGCCCGTCTGCGTACGGCAGATGTAAGCATCGCGCATGCCGCCGGTCTCAGTATATTTGCTTGCAGGAAACACCTCTTTGCTGTCAAACAGGTCACGCCAGTAGGTGCCGTTGCTGCTCAATGCATAACATGTAATCTCCCGTGTAGTGTGCATGTGTGCGTAAAGATATCCGTACATTCCTGCGTCCTCGCGTGTATAGGCATTGTCCTCTACAGCCTCGGGAGCCGCATCGGCAATGGCTATGCGATAGACAGTAAGCGAATATGCCGGCACGTCGAGCACGATCTTTCCATCCTTGGCGGCCGTCTCTGCCGACGGGGCGTCGGGCGTAACGTCGGGTGCCACGTTATGCGGGTTGTCCATCGTGTTCTCTGCCAGTCCGCTCTCAGCTTTCAGGCTGTATTCCGTGCGTGCGCCCAGCAATGTCATGTTGTGCGCGTCTATCGTCAGCTGCTGTCCTTTGGCATGAGGATTCACCACCTTCAGAAGCATGGCACTGCCGTCCTCCGTCATCTGCAGGCTCTGATACAAAGCCTTCGGGGCAGACAATGTGAAATTATGTATCTCACGTCCGTCGAGCAGACATGTCACGTTGTTGCCCTCCTTACGTATCTCAATGTCATACCACCGTCCGGTCTCTATACTTCCAGCAGCGGAAGCCACAGTACTCTTCGCACCGTTCACGCATGTCTCCACACCATGCTGCGAGTTGTTCCATCCGCCGAGATTCCACCATATATAGTTGTTGGCGTCCTGACGGTCGAAGATGATAAGGAAGCCCTCGTTTCCGCTTGTCTTCCTTGCACGCAGTTTATATGTATAACTGTCGCCTGTTACGGGGATGTCGAGCACTGCCGTACAGTTGTCGGACATCATGGTCTGGCTGAGCGCGCCATCGGCCACACTCCACGTGCCGGTGTTGAACGTCCACTTGCCGGAGTTGGTGTCGAAGTTGTCCTGAGCCACCACCGTTCCGTCGGACAGAATGACGGTGACATCGTCATAGACCACCTGCGTGCTCCACGAGCCCACACCGACATTGCCGCCTGTACGGACATTGAGACTGTTGCCCGTCTCCGTCCACAGCATATTCTGATGACCGAGGCTGTTGCCCAATATCTTCTGCACATGATACGACGGTGTCACGAAATTGGCTCCCTGTTTGAAATGTATCATGTCGTAAGCCCATCGCGGGTCCTTCTCGTGTGTGAATATCGGTGCGAACGATGCCATGCGGCACACGTCGCTGTTGCGCTCCATACCGAGCATATATACAGCCTCGCCCAAGGCACTGTTCATATTGCCGTAGGTACCGTAAGTACCGCCGGCATTGGCGGCATATTCACCGTTGTAGATGCCTATCGAGCGCGGAGTATTGTCATATTTGTTGTAATTGTCTATCATCCACGAATACGAACGATAGTAATGTTCGTCGACCAGATCGACAGGATATTTGTTGCGCCACGACGGATTGTCCGTACCCCAGGCCTCGACGTTGCCGATAATCACAATCTCGGGATACTTCTCCCTGATGGCCTTGTAGAACATGTAGTAGCGCTCCACATATCCTATGTCGCCTGCCTGATAGTTCTCGTTGCCCACTTCAATGAATTTCAGATTGTAAGGTTCGGCATGACCGTTGGCAATGCGGCGCGCACCCCATTCGGTCGAAGCATCACCGTTGGCATACTCGATGGCGTCGAGACAATCCTGCACGAGTGTCTTGGTCTCTTCGAGCGACAGCGTGAAACCGTGGCCCAGACCTATGTTGACCACAAACATCGGGGCGGCTCCAAGGTCCTCGGCCAGTTGCAGATATTCGTCATAGCCAAGACCGTCGCTCGAGCGGTAGCGCCAGTTCTGGTTCATGTGGCCCGGTCGCTCCTCGATGGGGCCTATTGTCTTTTTCCATTGGAAAGCATTGTCGTAAGAGCCTTCACCCTCCACATAGCATCCTCCGGGGAAACGGAGAAACGTGGGACGGGTATCGGCAAGCAGTTGGGCAAGGTCGGGACGCAGACCGTTGGCACGGCCGCGCCATGTGCCCGGAAACAGTGACACCATATCAATGTTCAGACGGCCGTTGTTGCCCGTGAGCAACACCAGCTGTCCGGCGTTGTCCGTGTCCGTAGCCTTGATAGTGGCTGTCAGCCTGCTCCATTTCGTAGAGGACACGTCGCCCCCTATCTCGCTCTGTCCTATCACGGTATTGCCGTCGGCGGCGCGCAACTGCGCCGTGAGCCGGCCCGTAAAACTTTTTTGCCCCTTCACCCAAAGCGACAGGGTGTATATGGAATCTTTCTGTACACTCATGCCCCAGAATCCGCTGTTGGCTATACCTTTCTTGTCGGCATCCGATGCTGAAGACACAGTGACCGACAGTGCATGGCCCTGGGCGTCGTTCATCAGCGATGAGGTGACGAGCGACATCTCGGATCCGCCTACAGAGGTCCATCCGTCGAGCCCCTCCTCGAACGAACGGTTCTTCACAAGTTCGGCATAAAGTCCGCCGTCACCGGCATGATTTATCTCCTCAAAGAACAGTCCGTACTGATAGGGACTGACCAACGGGCCGCGCTTAGTGGCATCGACAGTCATCGTTATTTGCGCGCTTGTCTGAATGGCAGCAGCTATCACAGCGGCAGACAGAAAGAGTTTTTTATTTTTCATGAGCAAGAGTCTGTTATTCTTCGGTAATGAAACCTGATTAAAAATTGTTAGTATGTAAGTATTATGTATGTTCAAAAAAGGAAAGGAACCGGCGGCAGGGCCTCCCCTGCCCCGATTCCCGTTATTTGCTCCGGTGGAGCTTATTTAACAACTACTGTCTTCACAGTCACGTTGCCGGCTGCATCAGTAGCACGCATGATGACAACACCCTTGGAGGGCTTGCTCAACTTCATACCGTCGATGCTGAAGTATTCAACCTTGACAGGTGTTCCTACTGTTCCGTTAACGTTCTCTATACCATCCGTAGGCATATCGTTGCCGGTGTATGTGAGTCTCCATGTGTCCATGATTACCCAACCTGTGTCCACATTGGTCTCCTTCTTGATACCCACGCGGAGTTTGCCGTCGGTAACCTTGATCACGAGTTCGTTCACATAGCGCGGATTGTCAAGAGTGAAGTAAGCGTTTGCAGATACCATGTCGTTGGGCACATAGATGTTACCGTCACCGGTAGCCACCTCATCACCGATACCGAGCTTCTCCTCGCCTGCACCGGAAGACAACAGAGCAATAGGAGTCTCTACTGTCTTACCGCCCGAAACGGCATACAGTTTGGCCTCACTGTTGTCGGGATCTGCCGACCATGCCTCATAGTCTTCTGCAATGCCGCCATGACGGTTGAAAGCAGACAATGTGAGTTTGTAGTAACCGTTGGGAACCTCGGAAAGGGCGATATCCTGATACATGTCGAATGTCTTGTTGTAGAACTCAACCATCAGGGTCGACTTCTGAGTATCGTCGTTACCGAAGTTGTAACCGGATGTTCCGTTCCAACTCTCGATAGAGTTGACACCGTCTTTCTCGAAATTAGGATTCTGAATCAGAGCGGTGTAGTCGAGCGGGTTGGATGCGCTTGCCGTACCCTCGGGCAGGGCAAGACGTATAGTAACATCCTTGCAGCTTGCTATCAGAGCGGCAGCCTCGGCTGTTGTCACCGTACCGCCATTACCAACGGCCTCCTGCATCTTCTCGATAAGAGCTTCTGCCTCGGCCTTAACTGCCTTGTTTGCAGACTGGAAGATGGCCTCGCCCAACGGATCTATCATATTGTTGAGTTCGGTGAACACAGCCTCAGACTTGGCGATAGAATCGCTCAGAGCCATAACCTCTACGAGAGCATTGAACATCACCTCGCCATCAGTCTGTTCAAGAGCGTCAGCGGCATTTTCAACAACACCGTTAATCTTGTCGCGCACCTCGGTACCCATAGTCTTGTCGACAGAAGAGTTAAGCGCATCGGCGGCTGTCTCGAGTACGGGCTGGATAATTTCAGCCTTGAATCCCTCGTAAATCAACTCGAAGTTGTCCCATATAGCCCAGTTGCCGCTTGCCGAAGCATCACCCTTTATACCTATGCGCATATCATCGCCCTTCTTTGCCACAAGACCGAAAGCCTGGCTCTTATATTTGCCATCGGCAAACATAACGGAAGCGTTCTTCATGTCATTGGCAAACCAGTACATATTTCCGTCGTTGTCCTCTGCCTGATAGGGAGCGGGATCAGCTGTCGCGTCGAAGTAATCTGCATCGGTCACCTTCTCATCATAAAGGTTCTTTATAGGTGTGGTGCTGCCATTGAGGTATACCGTAATGGGGGATGTAACATTACCCTCAGCCTCAAGGTATTTTGCCCATGCAGCGTCATTTAAGCCGTCGCGGAAGAATGCCTGTACATTGATGCTGTAGACTCCCTGTGGAGCGCCCTTCACAATCTGATATACATCGAATTTCTTCTGATAAGCCTCGGCACATTTATTGGTTGAACCACCGATGGTAGGATTGCCCTGCCATCCGGTCGCACCATCCTCGAAACCGGGATTGGGAATCTCGAATTTCTGTCCGACAACGAGACCGTTTTGTATGGCATCCTGTGTCATCTTCTTCACCTTCTCCGTCTCGGCAATAACCTCCTCAGTGGTCAATGTACGTTCAGCAAGAATATCCTCAAAATCAAAATCTACATAATCGGCCAACTTATCCTTGTCCTCACCGGCAAGTTCGGAATTAGGCCGAGAGGCCACCTCGCGGGCTTTCTCCACTGCGGCCAGCAGATCGGTCCATGCTGCGATATTGGCCTGCAGATCGGCCTTGGCAGCCTCAAGCTGCTTGATGGCCGCAAAGATTGCATCCTTGTCGGAAGCGCCTTTCACCTCGTCGAGCACAGCCTTGTAGTCATCGAGTGCACTGTATGTATATACTACGTCCTCACCCGGTTCGGCATCGCCCTCGAAGTCTTTCAACACACTGCTCATCCACAGAGCGTATGCCTCGGGCTTGTTTCCGTAGTATGTCAGCTTCCAGTTGTCGAAGAGTGTCCAGTCACCGCCTATTGTGGTCTTCTTCTCCAGACCGATAGTCAGAGTACCGTCCGTTGTGGCAACAAGCACCGTGTTGCCAGCATAGTATCCGGCATTGAAGTAATTGGCAGCCGTCTCCATGTTATTGGGAATATAGTATGTATATTCACCATCTATAACGCTACTCTCGTTACCTCCGAGAGAGTTGTTGGCTGTAACGCCCACAAACGGGGACATGATGGATGTGCGGACTGAATCTTCACCGGCAGCGGCATAGAGTTTGGCGTAACCGGCCTCGGCATTGTTCTTCTTCCAGTTTTGATATGCAGGTTCCGAATTTCCTGCACGGTAGAATGCCGACAGGCTTACGGCATATACGCCATTGGGCAGACCGGTCAGTTGCTGGTAGCCGTTGTATGCCTTGTTGTAGAACTCGGCAGCTCCGAAGCCGAACGCCGGAGCTGTACCGCTCCATCCGGTATTGGCATTTTCATATCCGGGGTTTACAATCTTCGACGTCAAGTCTGAAGGATTGTCAACCGTGGCAATATTCTCCTTAGCCTCTACAATGGCTTTATCAAGGGCGGCTATGGCGGCCTCGATCTCCTCCATTGTGCTGGCCTCGTTCTCGTATACTGCCTTGGCTGCAGAATAGTCAACGCCCAATGTCTGTGCCTCGGTCATGAGAGCACGCAGCTCTTCGGCTTTCTTGTAAACGGCAATTGCCTCCTGGTGGAGAGCATAGTCTTCCTGAGAAACAAACTTCCAGTCCACATTGTCTTCCTCAGTAAGGAATGCGAACAATTCGGGAGTGGCATTCTCGTCTCCAGCCTTTACTCCAAAGAAAGTATCGGGATAAGTGCTGGAATTGAAAGCTGGGTTGTACTCAGATGCACTGATACGCCATCCGTCGTTGACGCTCTTGATGGCCCAGATGGTATCGGCGTTGTTGTTGCAGTCAACCCAGCAAACACCGTCTGCATCACCGATAAATGTTTTGAACCATGCTTTCTTGGTCTCGACAGAGTCGTTGAGAATGGCGGCAGAGCCATCCCACTCCAATCCATCTTCAATATGTTTGGTGAACTTCACCTTGTATCCCTTGTCGCTTACGCTGGCACGCGTGTCCCAACTATTGGCTCCAAGGAAATACTTCTTGACACCGGTGTTGTACATATACAACGTGGTGTTCCACTCGAAAGCAGTTGTCTTTGGCTCAGGCTTCTGCCTTACGCCATCGACCAGAGCAGCTTCCGCAACACTGCTGCCCGTAAGCAACAGCGCACTCATAGCGAGTAGTTTTGAAACTTTCATAATCCTAAGTTTTTAATTGTTAGTTAATAGTATATTTTATAAAAAATATTGTCTCAATAGTCAGTTATCTGCCATTCTCTATCCAACGGTTTTTTAGTCTTTTCTTTGGTTTTATATTGCCGAAGTATTTTTATGGCGCAAATATAAATATAAATTTTTACCCCCCCCCAGAAAATTTCAAAAAGTGTACAAAATACAACAAACTTTAACACTTTTAGAGGTCACACTGACAAAATGCACTAAAAAAGAATCATTTTTCAAAAGAAACATTTAAGTAACATTAAAATTATAAGTTATACAAAAAGCCTGAGTCGCAAAGCGACAAAAGCCAGTTTCACCGTCTCACACGATGGCATGAAATCCGATTCAGACGCCAGAGTCTTTTCGGACACGCCACATCATTAAATACGCATGAAGCTCACCGGATACTTGTTTACCATTGTTGGACCTATTTGAACATCGGGTGGAATATGAATACCGAGTGGAATATGAACATTGGATGAAATATGAACATTGGATGAAATATGAACATTGGATGAAATATGAACATTGGATGAAATATGAACATTGGATGAAATATGAACATTGGATGAAATATGAACATTGGATGAAATATGAACATTGGATGAAATATGAACATTGGATGAAATATGAACATTGGATGGAATATGAATATCGAAATAGATGCGCCCTGAAGGTAGGGTATCCAAAACTTGTCGTTCATGTATGAAATCATAGTCAAAATTAATATAATAAGTTAGTCAACAGTATTAAATTAGAACGCGCCCCAACGGGGCAACAAGCACATAGCCCGGGGCAGAGCGAAGCGGCACCCCGGGAATCATACATCGTAAATCCCCGCGCCCTGAAAGGGCAAAAGCAAAAAAAACACACAATACATAAACTGTAAATACCTGATAATTAATGCTTTTGCCCTTGCAGGGCGAGTGTGTACAATCGTGTTATTCCCGGGGTACCGCTTCGCTCTGCCCCGGGCTATGTGCTCGCTGCCCCGTTGGGGCGCACCCATCCAAAGTTCGTTCATCCTACGTCCGTACGATAATGTAGTTTTATTGACTACTTACCCAAAACAAATTCATGCCTTCAGGAAAAAACAAATCCATATCTTCAGGAAAAAACAAATTCATGCCTTCAGGAAAAAAGCAAATCCATATCTTCAGGAAAAAACAAATTCATATTTTCAGCCAAAAAGCAAATCCATATCTCCATGTCATGATTATTCTGAAAAAAACGCATTTCTTTTTTCTTAAAATAGAAAAGCCAAGAGGGTCTCTCTGCTTTCTTGACACTTGTTTTTGGGAGGCCTATCTTGCCGTAAGACCCTCCCGACACTCCCACAAAGGCCGTTTCGCATTGCAACGACGGCCTCGTTGCGATGCCGTAAGGGCCTTACGGCAAGACAACGAGGCCCTCTCTGCTTTATTGACAAATCTATATTTTCATAAGTATCTGATTATCAGCGTTCCCCTTTCGACACAAAAAACCGTCGTTTTCGGGTTGTTGCCCGAAAACGGCGGTTTCCTACGCGTTAACACTCGTTAAAGTAAAATCATTTCTTTAATTTTCCCCCAATCACCTTTGTCACCTTATCACCGGCCACACGGATAGTGACGCCTGGGGTATGGCCGTCAAAAGCGCGACGGCCCGAAACATCGTAAAGACGCGACGTGCCTGTGGCTGCATCGGCATTTACGGCATCGATGGCCGTGATGTCACGTTCGAGATCGTTAATAGGCATGGTGTCACCCTGCCAATCATCTATGACAGTGAGCTTGGAAGCATTGCGCAACATGCCGCCAAAATCGGTCAGAGGTACGCGGTCGTCAGTAGTATTGATGCGGTGCCACTCATTGCCATACAGGACATAACTGTTGACCGGTGCCTTGGATACGGCAACAAAGTTGCCACGGAAATTCTGGTCGGTAGTGACGGCTGTTGCCACGGCCTTACCCGTCTCGCGAAAGCGCATCTCGGACAATGTGGTCCGGAATACATAGGGCATACCGGCTATTGTCTCGTCGACGGGAGCAAGACACACAGACTTGAGATCGGCAGTGACTCCGGCTATCTGGTAGAGCGTGGTCTCGCTGTCGGTGGTGAAGGCATACGGCAGACATATGGTGCCCCACTGCTCACCCTCGACAAGTGTACGCTTGTAGAAAGGAATGAAACGCAGACAGAAATCGGTGGCACACCACCAGCCTTCGCGGTTGTCACCGGTATTGGTGGTATTGGCATAGGCCATCCACTGACCATCGGTGGCACCGGCTTTCGAACTCTCGAAACCGATGGTAACTCCGGCACCGTCGGCAATATACACGGGTGAAGTGACGAGCGTCTCCCACTTGTCGACATCGGCTACGGAGGGAATGTCCTGCAAGGCAATAGTCATTGACGGCGAAACGGCTGTGACGTTATCGGCTGTGAGGAATGCATGCTGGTCTGTAATGCAGTAGTGTTGCGTGGACGCCTTGCACTCCAACTGATAGTATCCGTGGGACAAGCCTTTCAGGGTCTGGTTGACGGCAAGCGTAGTGCCGGCACCTTCCTCGGCCGTGACATTCGTCCACAGGGCGCTCCAACAGGTGCGTCCAGCTACAGTGGCCGCCTGCTGACGGCCTCCGCGGTATGTGCCGGCTGCAAGGTTCCATCCGGCGGTGCTGCCCGAAAATGCCGGTGCCTTCACTGCATCGTCAAGGATTGTGACCGGACAAGCCTCGTCGCGCATAGTGCGGAAAAGAGCAAGAGTGGAAACGGCCAAATCCGGCTCGCTGTCGAGGGCATCGATGCGCTCGGCCCATGTGAGTCCGCCCCCGGCGTCGTCTGTCATCAGTCCCTCGGAGAAGAGGGGCGACGAATGTGCATATAGAAGCCGCAACGAGTCTACGGCGACTATGGCCGTCTGCACGGTGGCAATGGCATCGGCAATGTCGGCCGCGGTACACTCCGGTCCGGCCATTCGGGCGTCGAGCCATGCGTTCATGGCAGCGTGACGGGTATTGAAAGCCTTGAATGCCTCAGCATGCACGCGGGCTTTCTCCAAGGCATCGGCCAAAGCGGCCTCGCGGGTGGTGAACAGTTCGCAAAGCATCATACGGTCTATCTGGGCGGTGGCGGCAAGGTCGCGCATGTTGACTATACAGTATTTGTATATCATGCTGTTGGTTATGGACGACTGCACTGCCCAGTCGGACGTATTGGACAAGGATACAAGCCGCTCGGTCTCGCGGGTGCCGTTGGAAGACAGAGAGAGGCGTACGGTGCCGCTCACGCCACGACCGGCCACAGAGCAATAGTAATAAGTGTCGGGCTTTACATCGACAACGCTTCGCAACGACTGCGGAGCAGTGTTGTCACCGTTGCCCCATGCCTGGAGATAGCTGCCGCCATCGATGCCACCACGGGGCACAGCCTCAAACCACGGTGCGGCAAGGGCGTTGCCGGCGGCATCGGTCCAATGGGACAGTCCGAGGTTGAAGTCGCCGTTGACAAAGATGTTGCCTCCGACATAGAATGTCCGGCCATCGGCAGTGAGGGCATCACCCGGTTCGACATCTGTAATGGCCGAGGCTGCCTCACCGGTATAGCGGCCACGACCCGACGCATCGACTATGTGTATACGAAAGACTGTCCCATAGGGTGATGTAGTGTCGGTGTACTCATAGTCGGCACCTTCTTCCTTGGGCGTTATCTCGGCAACGGTCTCCCACTGGCTCGATGACACACGGCGCTCGACAAGCATGCTGCGGTTGTACTCGCCGTTATAGTCGTGCCAAGTGAGCGTAGTGGTAGCGTCGGTCTTGTTATATACAGCCACGAGATTGTCCGGATCGTAACATTTCGGCATGGTGGGCACGACTTCATATGTCGGATTATAGGCTATACCGGTCTCCTTGGCAGCATAGTACTCGCCCATGGGAGTAAGTTTGCCGTTGAGGTACACCGAGCGACAGTCCTCCACCCAGTTGTAGACAGCATAGCGCTCGAGCCAGTCTGTGGCTTCAAGTCCGTCGACAACAGGCGCGAAATGCTGTTTCTCAATGGCAAAATTGGCATCGGAACCGGTACGGTCGCTACCTGGCCAGCCGGTCCAGTTGGCACCGTAGTTCATCTCAGTTATCCATATGGGACGTTTGGTGCGGTTATGGACCGTACGCAGAGTGTTGAACCAGCTGCTCCAGTCGCTGTACCAGTAGCAGTGCATCACTACAAAATCACAACGCCATCCGCGGGCGTCGATAGAATCGATGAAACGATAGAGCCAGTTGAGATCACTCGACATGGCCGGCGAACCGAGCCGACGACCTGTGGCCATCATCTGAGGCCATGTGGCAAGCACTTCCTCGACAGTGTTGACCTGCTCGCGGTCGTCATTGACATTGTCGGGTTCATTGTTGCCGAGGATGCAGGCTGACGTACCGTTATTGCCCACGTCGCTGATACCGGGCCATCCTTCATGGTGGTGTTGGGTGACATATTCACGGTCGGCCCATACGTTGACACCTGCATCCCAGTTGTAACACCATGTTGTGTTCAGGGCAGTATTGGCATCGACGGCATTGCCGGCATATCCTTTTTTACCGGAGTCGTTCCACTGCTGCACACGAAGGGCAGACACTGTGCCGCTGAGGATGGCAGGCAGGTCGACGGTCCTGTCCTCTGAGTCGGCAATGAATACACGGCTATAGCCGGTACCATCGCTACGGGTCATAAAACACACCATATAGCCACGTTTGAGAGTGAAGCTGCGGATGCTGTTGTTCATGGCATCACCACGCAGCGACACGCGGCCACCAACGGCATATCGGGCTGTCTCGCCGGTACACCCCTTACCGGTGTAGACGGTGAGGGGCTTGATATCACTGCTGTAAGGCAGGATGATGGAACCACCGGCATACATGCGCACCATACAGTTGACATTGTTTACTGCGGCACGGCCGTCAATGCGAACGCGCGACAGCATGGAGGCGGCCCGCGAAGGCACCACATTGGTGAAAATGAGTACGGAATGCTCCGTGTCGGCAATGTTTACCAATCCCGACGTTCCGAATGGTGTGGACGAGGTGACAATATAATCTACCCCACCGGTAAGCGTGACTTCGGAGGTCACCTGGCTCACCGTCTGCTTGGTCTGAGCCGCCAGTACTGATATAGACGGAACAAACAGAGCCAATACAGCAACGGTCCATTTTACAACAAGTCGTTTCATTGTATAATCATTAGTTAGTTTTAGGATATAGAAAAAAATAATTGTGGGCAAATTTACAATTAATCTTTAAAAAAGTGAGGATAGGTAACAAAAAGAGGCAAGCCTTTCACATTTTTTAATATCATACTAATGCTATTTAATGCAAGAAAGCGGATAATGCTTACGCATCATCCGCTTTCTTACAGTGTTGGACCAACGGGACTCGAACCCATAATGACAGAACCAAAACCTGTAGTGTTACCATTACACCATGGTCCAATACCACCAATTGCGAGTGCAAAGGTAGTGTTTTTTCGCTCCACCACCAAATTTTATGCACTGTTTTTTAGCATACCGATTATACGGAATGCCTGAAAACGGCATTATTTCACCGTTATCAGATAGTAATTCTTCTTCCCCCGCTGAACAAGCAAGTATTTTCCATCGATAAGATCGTCGACTGTTACAGGACGATCGAATACAGAAAGTTTTTCTTTGTTAAGCGACACGCCACCACCTTGTACAAGTTTGCGCATCTCGCCTTTACTGGCAAACACAGCAGCATCCTGAGTGAACAGTTCAACTGCGGGCTGACCTATTCTGTCGGCGGATATCTCAAAACTCGGCACACCCTCGAAAATGTCGAGCAGTGTATGCTCGTCAAGTCGCTGGAGACTATCTTTGGTTGACTTGCCGAAAAGTATGTTGCTTGCCTCGATGGCCATGTCAAGGGCCTCGCGGGAATGGACCATCACGGTGACTTCCTCTGCCAGACGCTTCTGAAGCATGCGGCGACCGGGGTCTTGCCGATGTTCTTCGACAAGAACATCAATGGTATCCTTGTCAAGACTGGTGAATATCTTGATATAACGTTCTGCATCATCGTCGCTGACATTGAGCCAGAACTGATAGAACTTGTAAGGTGTTGTGCGGTTGGGATCAAGCCAGATGTTTCCGCTCTCGGTCTTTCCGAATTTCTTGCCGTCAGCCTTGGTGATAAGCGGACAGGTCAATGCGTAAGTCTCAACCTCGCTACCGAGAGTACGACGGATGAGTTCGGTGCCGGTTGTCATGTTTCCCCACTGGTCGTTACCGCCAAGCTGGAGCTTGCAGCCCTTATGTTCGTATAGATAAAGGAAATCGTAACCCTGAAGAAGCTGGTATGTGAACTCGGTGAACGACAGACCATCGCGGGCGGTACCGTTAAGACGTTGCTGGACACTATCCTTGGCCATCATGTAGTTGACAGTGATGTGCTTGCCGACAACGCGGGCAAAATCAAGAAAAGTGAAATCTTTCATCCAGTCGTAGTTGTTGACCATTTCGGCTGCATTGGCCTCGTTGCTGTCAAAGTCAAGGAACTTGGCCACCTGCCGCTTGATGCATTCCTGATTATGATAGAGCGTCTTGTCATCAAGCAGATTGCGTTCCTGGCTCTTGCCCGAAGGGTCGCCAATCATGCCGGTGGCCCCTCCGACGAGGATGATTGGCTTATGACCGCAACGCTGCAGATGGCGCAGCATCATGATACCACAGAGGTGACCGATGTGGAGAGAATCGGCCGTGGGGTCAGTACCGAGGTATGCCGTAACCATCTCCCGTTGCAAAAGCTCTTCCGTACCGGGCATTATCTGCGCGAGCATACCACGCCATTTCAATTCTTCAACAAAGTTTTTTGTCATTGTATTTATCGATTTTTTTGTTATGCTATTTTATCGGATATTGAGAAAGTCCAAACAAACTGGCATTTCACGGCACAGGATCATAACCGCGACCGCCCCACGGATGACAACGTAAAATACGTTTCAATCCAAGCCAAACACCTTTCAGCGGACCATATTTCACAATAGCCTGACGGGTATATTCGGAGCACGTAGGAGTGAAACGGCAAGCTGGCGGGGTGAGCGGTGAGATACATCTCTGATAAAAACGTATCGGCAGACATAAAAGCCATACAACCACACTACGCAGACGTATCAGTAAAGACGACGACCGGAACGTCATAATCCATCCTCCTCAGCCAACCGGACTTCATCAACAACTTGTACATGCAACTGACGAATAAGCCGTTCGGACAAGCGCCTGAGCAACGACTCCATGGCAAAAGCAACCTCCGTACTGTCATAAAGGCGATCGGACTGCCAAATGAATGCCAGAGCCAACGAACGGTCAGGCATGTGTTGCAAGACATCATAAAGCAAATGCTTGTTTGCCCTATATGCCTCACGCAACTGGCGCTTGACACGATTGCGTCTGACGGCATGCTTGAAATGACGCTTCGACACAGTCACGAGTACCTGCACTGCCTCATCGTGCGAAGCGCGCGACATGGACATATAAACCATCCGCACAGGATAGGCTGCCATAGAACGGTTACCTCCGCCAAAGAGCTTCTCTATCTGCCGACGACTGACAATACGCTCTCCTTTACTGAATTTTGCAGTTGACTCTGCCGGAATATTCATGATATGTCGTAATGGAATTCTTACCCCTGATGCTCGTTGAGATAATGCAAAAGTGCACTTGTCATCGAAGGATATTTCTCGGAAGGTGCCTCAAGGTCAAGCCGCAAACCGGCATCTTTCACGGCTTTTGCCGTAGCAGGGCCGAAAGTGGCTATTGATATATTGTTCTGATTGAAGTCGGGGAAATTCTTTATAAGAGACTCTATTCCGGCCGGACTGAAAAATACCAGCATGTCGTAGTCGAATGCCTCGATTTCTTCGGGAGTGAAATCATTGCTCACCGTACGGTACATGACACATTCCGTATGGTTGAGTTTCTTGGCATCAAGCAATCTTGTGACATTGTCATTGTGAACGTCGCTCATAGGCACGAGAAACTTCTCGGTCTTGTGTTTGACCATCGTCGGTATCAGGTCGTCTATCTTGCCTGTCGAACCGAAGAACACCTTGCGCTTGCGATACTGAACATACTTCTGGATATAGAGTGCAATGGTCTCGGTGATACAGAAGTATTTCATATCCTCAGGAATGACCACCCTCATGTCCTTTGCCAAAGTGAAGAAATTGTCTATGGCATGACGTGACGTGAAAACAATCGCCGTATAGTCCAAAATACTTATTTTCTGCTGACGAAACTCTTTCGGAGTCAAACCCTCTACCTTAATAAAAGGACGGAACACTAAGTCCACTCCAAATCTCTCTGCTATGTCAAAGTAGGGGGATTTCTCGCTCATCGGTTTAGGCTGCGAAACCAAAATCTTCTTAATCATCGGTGTCCTAAATATTTATTTTCAAATGGTTACCTGTTATCACCAGCGCACCCCATAAAGCTGCGATGGGTACTATTTCGAGGGCACAAAAGTACAAAATTATTTGCAGAATGACACCTGCCTTTCTGAAAAAGATAAAGTAGCACTTATAAAATGTCAGGATTTTAACTAAAATCAAGACAACAATGAAGTAAATAACAACACTTTGTATCTCCAAATCAAAATAAACCTGAAGCAAGACAACCGGCAGCAAAAGCACCCCCTCGGTAGATGTTATGAAGAGCGCAGACTTCATCCATTGTAAATTCTTTTTGTAATCAAGAAGTACCGGATTGACAAACATATACAACAGGCCTTTGAAAAGAAAATAGCCCGCGAACATGGCAAAATAAATAGCGATGAGATGGTATTGGGAATCGAGTATAAACGTGCTTCCGATATAGTGTCGGGTATAAAAATACTGGAAAATCGAGAACTGAAGGCACGTCTGTAATACAAGAAAAAACTGGAAACGCACCTCTGAAGTAGTCTCGGTGATGGCAGATATCCCGGAATGTGGCACATATAGAAAATCCTTGAGTTGGCGCACAATGAAGCGGCGCGAATTGGACAATGCCACAACCACAAGAATGAAACACAACAAAAGCAACCCTGTGATAATGTCATCATCGCGCATGGTATAAGGAACGGGGTCGCCCGAAACTCCATGACGCCCACCCTTTATCTCAGGATGCAAGAGGCTGTCGCCGGAGAAATAGTTCTCTTCATAATATACAGGAAGAGAGACATCGAAAATGCTCCTGCCTGCATCATGACATGGCAGATGGAGTGTGTCGGGCCTGTTGCTGTAATGTACCTCACCGGGAGTGAAAACCGCTTGTATGGCCGAATCCTGCTGAGAAGGAGTGGCATCGGGCGGCAGACGTCGCAACACATGCGCAGGTGTAAGCGGACGACCGTATGGCACGATATCATGCCCCACGGTCGCCACTGATTCGTGTACGATGGAATCCTGCCGAGACATCGCGTTACAAGCCGAACTCACGCTTTATATCATCCACACGGTCGAGTTTCTCCCATGTGAACAATTCTATTTCCATCGTCTTCTTCTCGTGATAATGACTTGTGAATGTCTTGCTCACCACCTCTGGGCGGCGGCCCATGTGTCCGTAGGCTGCCGTCTCGCTGTACATGGGCTGACGCAGCTTGAGCGAACGCTCGATGGCCTTGGGGCGCAGGTCGAACAACCGCTCTATGCGTGCGGCTATCTCACCGTCTGTCATGGCCACACGACTGCGACCGTATGTGTTGACATAAATATTCATCGGACGGGCCACACCAATGGCGTAGCTCACCTGGACAAGCATCTCGTCGGCCACGCCAGCGGCTACCATGTTCTTGGCAATGTGACGAGCAGCATAGGCTGCTGAACGGTCTACTTTGCTCGAATCCTTGCCACTGAAAGCCCCACCTCCGTGTGCCCCCTTGCCGCCATAGGTATCGACGATAATCTTGCGGCCGGTGAGACCGGTGTCACCATGGGGACCGCCAATGACGAACTTGCCAGTAGGGTTGACATAGTACTTGATGTCGCCGCCGAACAGTGCGAGTACCTTCTCTGAGTGGATCTGTGACTTGACACGGGGCATGAGTATGTTGAGAACGTCGTCCTTTATCTGTGCGAGCATAGTGTCGTCGTCGGCAAAGTCGTCGTGCTGGGTGGACACAACTATAGTATCGATGCGTTCGGGAATGCCGGCGTCGCTGTACTGCACCGTGACCTGACTCTTAGAGTCGGGGCGCAGATATGTCATAAACTTGCCTTCCTTGCGTATGTCGGCGAGTGTACTCATTATGAGATGAGCTATATCGAGCGATACGGGCATATAGTTCTCCGTCTCGTTGGTGGCATAACCGAACATCATGCCCTGGTCGCCGGCACCCTGCTCATCGTCATTTCCGTTGTCCACACCGCGGTTGATGTCGTCGCTCTGCTCGTGTATGGCACTCAGTATTCCGCACGAATTACCGTCAAACTGGTATTCGGCCTTGGTATATCCAATCCGCTTTATGGTGTTGCGGGCTATGGTCTGCAGGTCGATATACACATCGCTGCGCACTTCGCCCATTATCACTACCTGTCCGGTGGTTACGAATGTTTCACAAGCCACACGCGCACGGTCATCATATGCAAGAAACTGATCAAGTATGGCATCGCTTATCTGGTCGGCAACCTTGTCGGGATGGCCCTCAGATACTGATTCTGATGAAAAAAGGTATGACATAATATATATCGTTTTTATATTTCTTAATTGGATTTGCAAATGTACAATAAAATAGTGAGATTATACACCGGCAGGATAAAGAAAATGATTTTTCTTTAGAGGAAAGATACGGAAAACTGAGATAAGAACAGAATAAAAAGAACGTTTTCTTTTCAATTGAGAATAGAGAATTTATCAATTAATATATACGTTTAAAAGATAAAAAACGGATATATCACAATGCAAACATTGCATGGAATAAGAACATAATCTTGTTTTTGTCCGCTTGTAACATATTGATATTCAATATTTATTCAGCCGATAAAAACAAGATTATGTACCTACAGGCCTGAAAATCGGATTTTCGACAAATCCTCATGTCTTTTGGCGTATAATAAAAATTCTCTTACTTAGAAATAATAAGCGGCAGACACTTGCCATGAGTTCATTCGACTACCCTTAGAGAATACCTGCTTTTTGGCTTCGTCAAAAACATTAAACTCACCAGTCTTTCCACATGCTATATTGTATGTGGCTCCTATTTCGAACTTGCTCATCAACGAAACACCAAAACCAAGGTTGACACTGAAGTTGGACTTCTTCAATGAGAAACCTGCAGAGCCCTCCTCTTCTGCATAACTGAATACGTTTTTATCACCGATATTATAACCGAACTGCGGACCTGCTGCCAGATAAATGCTTGCCATGCTGCCGAGACCGATGCCATAACGGACATTGATGGGTACGTTGATGCTACGCAGAGAAACTTTCTCGTCTTCCAATTTGGCATCGCGCTGGTCATAGAGTGCAGAGGCATCAACCCCAAGACCTACAATAGGCAATGTCACCTTGACTGTAGGACCGACAAAAAAACCGGTCTGATTTGATTTGTCAATGACATCCATATTCAGACTCATGTTCGTAACATTAAGACCTCCTTTGAGACCGAACTTTATCTGAGCCTGTGAAGGAACAGCCGCAATCAATACCACGGCAAACATTAAAGATGTAAATACTCTTTTCATAAGCATTCTTTTTTATTGATTAATAATTAAAACTATCCCATTAAACTGTTTTTCCATAACAACATACACGACTTCTAATGACGCTCACGACGCACGGACACACGTGGAGCCGACGAACCACCGGACGATATACGAGACTTGGGCGCCTTGGCTACCTTTGACGACGAGCCTCGGCGTGTGCGCTGACGGGCAACCTTGGCCGCTTTCCTGGCTGCCTTGGGATCGAGGGCGGCAATGCTGTCGAGCGTGTCTTTCTTCTCTTCAGTCGCACCGAAAAGGCCTTTTTCGAATACTTGCAGCTCCTGCTCTATGCGATTCTGTTCCTTAGTCATGGCAGAGTCGGTGGTGCAATACTGCGACAGCGTGCGGCCAAGCATATTGGTGGTCTTGTATATCTTGCCCTTATAGCGGGTGAGCGTGAAGAAGTCGTCCATGGTCATGGTTGCGGCGTTGTTGAGATTGCTCGTCATCACCGTCTGACGGGTCAGAAACGGCTCCAGATCGCTGTACTTAACCCAAAAAAGCGGATATTTGGCAGATTCGCCTCCGAAATCGTCCTCACGCATCATCACCGGGCAGAGCGAGAGCACCTTGCGGCGGAACGAGGAATTGGCCTGGTCGTAGTAGGCGCTCTCCTTCAGGTAGAACATCTGCACCTCAGCCGAAGGTATATCGCTATTATCCACCCGCAAACGGCCGCCACGCTCTTCGTAAAAGATATGGTAGTTTTCGAGCAGGGTCTTCATCTGCACGCGGGCGGAGTCGGTGAACAGTTCGTTGCCGTCGAGACGATATTCGTATATGGGGATGTATCCGCCCAATGCCAGTTTGAAGATGTAGGTGAACAGGTTGAGCTGTCTGCCTACGGGTTCCACCGGATAATACAGACCGGCATTGGCATCTTCGGTGAGGTTCACCTCGCGGTAGATGTCACGCCGCCACACCACGTCCTCCGGCATTTCGATGGCTGTGGGGAACATCAGCTGGGCGCGGCGTGTGGCCTGCGATGCCTGTGTCTGGGCCTTGTTCCGGTCGGCGGCGTTACGCCGGGCCTTGGGCTGTGCCATTGCCTGGCCGGCCGCTAAAGCTATAATCAGTATAAACAAATATCTTCTCATATATTTTCTTGTAGTGGTTTGCAGGTTTTGTATGGGCTGTCGGCAGATGGCCGCACGGCTACTTCACTATCACCTCCATTGATGTAGTGAGGCTGCGCTGTATGCCGTCGGGACCTACAGCCGTGATTCTTGATATATAGAACCGGCGGTTGCGTGACAGTTTGCGGAAGGTCTCTTTCTGGCGCGCCGAGAAACGGGTGCCGTCGCTCACCATCGGCACGGCATTGCCCATGTTGTCGAAGAACACGGTCTCAAAACCTTGCACCTTAAAGCCGATGTCGAGTATTCCGTCGTCAATGGCGGCACCGATGCCGTCGGCAGACAACAGGTTGCCCTTGCTCAGTCCGCCGCCTTTATAGCGTGTGGGATTGCCGTGTTCATCGGTCATGGCTATGTATGGCGTAGGATCGGGCAGCTTGCGCACACGGAAAGTGAACTGACCCATCTGCTGAGCACGTCCTGTATTGGTGGAGGTGACAGTAATGGTAACATCCTTTCCCACTGCCGACGGACGAGCGATGTATTTACCCGGACCAACAGGTTGAAGCACTCCGCCTGTCATCGTGGCCTGTATCTTGGTAAGCGGCACTCCGGGTACACTGATACTAAGCGGATTGCTGTATCCGGCATAAAGCACGTTCATAAGGTCGGCGGAGACGGTGGCGCTCGGGTCTACCACGGTGTATTTCTGACTGAAGTCACGCCGGATGCGTTCGCCGCTGCCGTTCACCATCTCGATATGACCGGCCAGGGTAAAGTCTCCCGTTGCGTTGCATATCGTCTCGTAGAGACCGCCCGTCAAGTTGGTACGGCGCTCACCTATATATATTTCCGGCACCTGGGTCGTATCCACAGCAGCCATAACGATATGCGCAGAAAACTTATCACCACGCACAATGGTTTGGGAATTAGGTATAACGAAAGCATTGAGAGAGTTTACACGTATGTCCTTGACATCGATATTGGCCACCAAAGTGTGCAACACTTCTCCCTCGGCATAACGTATGTCGCTCTGCAGCTTCGACAACAGCGTGACTGCTGCTGCCACCGGCATGCCTTCAAACATATATTCCTGCCAGTTCTTTCCCATCGACATAGCATTGGCCGGTATCTGCGTGGCAAGATTGCTTTCTATGACAGAACGCTGTACCGAGTCGCTCACCATTGCCAGGATACGTTCACGGAAAGAATTTATCGATTTATAAAGTTCGGTTCCCTTGCCTGTACCAGGAGCAAGCATCACCTGCGTGGCAGCCTCAAGATCCTCCTTGCCCTTAATATTCTTCACGTCACCGTTCTTCCCGTCAGCCTCACGCACTATTGCCAGTTTCAATTCTTCGGCAAAGTTGTAGAGAGAGTCGCTCATATGCCTCACTTCCTGTGCCTTGTCGAACCATGCCTTGACTTTGGCAGGATTGGACTTCATCTGGGCTTCAAAGTCATCGTATATAACCTGATTCTCCTTTGCTGAATTGACCGTAGTGCGATTAAGGCTTTCCTCAACAATGGAAAAGCCGTTGAGCACCTCCGTCGAAACATTCAACGCAAGCATTGCCATGAGGACGACATACATCAGGTTTATCATCTTCTGGCGTGGAGATACCGGTTTTTTCTTTATTGCCATATTTCTTTCAATTATGGAATAGGGATTATGCATCAGTGGCCCCGCCAACCGAACTACCCCCGGTTCGCATTCATATTCACTGTCATAGCCTCTATCATACGGGCATAAATCTTGTTAAGCTCTGCTATCTGCTCGGCCATATGGCGTGACTGCTCGTTAATCTGGTCAATGGTACCAATTTGTGCACTGGCTCCCTTCAACTGCATCTCATAAACCTTACATATACCGGTGAGCGTGCGGTTGAGGTTCTCCATCTCCTCTGAATCACGCGTAAGACGTTGGCTCTGCTCCGACACACGGGCAAGCATTTCCGTAAGCTTATTGAGTTCGTCAACATAGTTGCTCGTAGCCTCTTCCATTTCTGGAGATACCGGCCGCTGGCTATTTATCCACGAAGGAATGTCACCGACAGCAACAGTACCACCTTGTGAACCAACACCATTACCTACCCCGACGAAGCCTTCTTCAGAGGCCGCCACTGTCTGCATATCACCGCCTACCGACCCGCCACCACCGATAACAATAGTCCCTCCTGACACTCCACCGGCTACAACAACTCCGGATACTGATTCCGTGCCACTGACATCAGAGGATTCTGTTTCCGTATCTTCGTCACCGACATGCGTAGGTAAATCCTTGTCTATCGCAGTCTTGTCGAAAGGCCGGTCGAAAGCCGAGATAAAGAACACTATAACCTCAGTGCCCATTCCAAGATAGAGCATGACATTGGCTCCGGGCAAATGTGTCAACTTGAAAAGCGTTCCAAGAATAACGATGGACGCACCCCAACTGTAGGCATAGTTCAGAAACGTCTGGCCCGGCACACTGTCAAGCCATCTCTGTAACTTATATACGATATTGTATTTGCTATATACTGTCATCTCTTCTTCTTTTTTATTTTCTTAGACTTATCACTTGTAGTATTTGCGAGGCTGCGCACACAACGGAATCCTATGTACGAGCGCGGCTGATTCTGATATTCCGACGAACGCCATGCCGAACGTATATACGACTCGGGATCTTTCCAGGAACCGCCTCGCACGCTTTTCCGCTTCAACCGGTATGGATCTTCCTTGGCGGCATTGTAACGCAACTGCGGATTTATATCGTTCATAGCCTCAACACCAGCCTCGGTATATACTGTACTTGTCCATTCGGCTACGTTTCCGGCCATGTCGTACAGGCCGTTGCTGTTGGCAGAATAGATTCCGGTCTTGCTCGTTATAAGATTGCCGTCCTTGGTGTAATTGCCGCGGTCGGGCTTGAAATTGGCAAAGAAGCACCCGTCCTCACTTGCCACATCGGTCTGTTCCCATGGGAATTCGTTCTGATCTTTTCCACGTGCAGCATACTCCCATTCGGCCTCGGTAGGCAGACGATATCGCTGTACATAGCGTGCAGCAGCACCAAGTCCTTTGAGAAGATATTCAGTACGCCACGCGCAAAAGGCATTGGCCTGTTCCCACGTAACGCCCACAACGGGATAATCGTTGTATGCAGGATTACAGAAATACAAACGCATGTATGTCTCGTTATCGGCATTTGGAAAGTCGTTGACCCAACATGTCGTGTCAGGATAGATATTCACTATATAAGTGTTCAGGAAATCCCAAGGCCCGCTAAGCTGTCGCTCTATGGTCTGACTCACGATACGACCCTCATCATCTATATACGCCGTATCCTTGGATATCCACACTTCTTGCTCGGGATTTACCGTTACATCGGTATTCAAACTGCGGTCCTGCGGGTTCATACGATATTTGCGCAACGCAGCAGTCGTATAGTCATAAACTTCGTAACGATAGTTCATCTGTGCGGCATCGAGCATCTTCTCACCCGTAACAGGATTGGTTGTATATACGCTCTCAATGGCTCTCAATTCGTCCTCATTGGGTTTTCGCGGCAATGCTTTCTTCCAATTCAAATGCGGTTTCACAGGGTCGCCATTCTTGTCCTCCTCTATCTTATATGTCTCGTCACCGCCATAAGCAGGATCGGCAAGACGCTCTCGTATGATAGAATCGCGTACATAATTCACAAACTGACGATACTGCGAGTTTGTGATTTCAGTTTCATCCATCCAAAATCCTTCTACCGAAATATCTTTCACTGGAGTTTGCTTACCCCAAAGACTATCCTCCTTCTCTATTCCCATCTTCAAATGCCCACGCTTTATCAAGGTCATACCGTATGGTGTAGGCTCAGTGAACGGACGTCCACCGGCTCCTGTCACCTCACCACCTGTTGCCGTAGACGTGGCTCCGCCAAAGCAACCGGTCAGCACAAGCAGTCCTATGAAACAAAGAGAGATTATACATTTCTTCATACTCATTCTTTTATTATATTGTAGGCTACAATAACCTCACGCTTTTATGTTTGTTCTTTCCTTTTTTCTGCAAGTTTATATCTGTCTGGTAACCTATGAATATTTCATGACTTCCATTGCCGATGCTGACGGCCGATGTATATATCTCATAGCTGTATCCAAGCATTACTCCGTGAAAATTGCCACCTATAAGTACCGTCACCGAGTTGGTGGGACTGTATGACACTCCTCCATACATCACTTTCTTGTCGTGCGTATATTTCACCCTACCAGTCACATCTACTCTATAGGCAGTTCCGTCGGTACGAGCCAATACGGAAGGATGTATAGATAACAACGGATTTCTCAACTTTATATTGTATCCTCCTGTCAAATAATACGTTCTATCTATCTTAAATTCCTGTGAATCGCCCAATCTCACCGTCGGTGCCGTAGCATGCAGAACGGACAGGCCCGCATACCAATCACGGTGTGTATAATACAATCCCGCACCAAGATCAAATCCTGTTCCGCTCACTTCCGATGATGGGAATGCCGGGTCATTGGGCACATCGGTATCCACCTTGGAGCCGTCGAAAGACTCGCTTAGCAGTCCAAGATTGACTCCAACCGCAATCACACCCCCAAACAGTTTGTTACGGTAAGCATACTGCAACGCAAAAGTTTTGTGTGAAAACAGACCGATCTCGTCGTTCATAAAACGTGCTCCCACACCGTGATAAGATTTCAGGAAATAAAAAGGGACATCACCGGCAGCATACATCGTACGCGGATTATTCTCAAATCCCGTCAATGTCATGGCATAGGCTCCCACCGCATTTATTTTAGCCTCTTTACCTACAGATGCAGGATTAAACGACGGCTCCATTGCCCAATAGTGGGAAAAGGAGGCATCATACTGTGCTCTTACCGACAACGAAGCTAAAAGCACAAATATCAATATAGCAAAACAATGCTTGTGCACGATTATATAACGGGCATCTAAGTTTTTTATTGTATCTCAGATTATATCGTTTCTATCTCCTTTGCCGTCAGGCCCGTAGCCTTAATTATCGTTTCCATAGGTACACCAAGCATCTTGAGGTTTCGTGCTGTTGCAAGCACTCCTTCTGCACGACCTTCTGCACGACCCTCTGCACGACCCTCTGCACGACCCTCCTCACGACCCTCTGCACGACCTTCCTCACGACCCTCTGCCCTGCCTTCCTCACGGCCTTCTTCCCTCTCTGTATATATATTGTCTTTAAGTATGACAATATTGTCAAGATGACGGTGATAGGCTTTCAACTCATCCTTGTTCATGCGTTCCAGTTTCAAGCGCTCACGCACAAGGTCAAGTCCTGGAGCTGTGGTCTCGTCTGGCACCTCGCCCGTATTGAGATAGTATATCCATTCCTCAAGAGGAGTGGTGGCGACTTTGTTGAAATCGTTCACTTTCAGAATATAGTACTCGGGATATAGGTCGCTCACGGTCGAGGCATTGAATCTCTGCTTCTGAAACGGTGACAGGTCAAGCACATCACCGTTATGTATGCCGCGAAACTCTGTCTTTCCGTGATACACGGTATCGGTGCCGGTTCCAAGAGAAAAGTATACAATGTTTATACTGTATATCTTCTTAACATCCTTGTACGTTTGGCCGAGTTCTATATATTCGGTGACAAGTTTGGACGTGCCGAAAAGCATACGCTGGAAATACGCGTACTCGCTGTTGTTCTGGACTTCTATGATGAAAAGATGTCCACGGTCGTTCTCTGCAAGAATATCCACACGATTATACTTGTCGTACTCGCTCTCCTGATTGCTTTCGCTCTCAAGAAGGCTTCGGATGCGGATGTTCTCTCCGAGCAGGGTAGTAACAAACCCCTCAAGAACTCCGAAATTGGCCTTGTTTCTGAGAAGGCGCTTCATAGCCCAGTCAAATCGGATGTAGTTGCTCATAAGCCAGCCATCGTTTTTTTATTAATAAAAGAGTTTCAACGGCAAAGATAGCAAGATTTTACCGCTGCACAAAATATCCGTAAAACTTTTCGCAAGATAGAAAAACAAAAACATATGGATAACGCTTCTGATACAGAAAAGACAAACCCTAATACCTTTTTGGCAGAAATACAATCGTTACTTCCTGTAGTCCGTGAACACACTATAACTATCCACAATTGGCAGCAGGAACAAGGCTTTACTCATATCATCAATACCGACATTTATGTATTTTTATAAATCGCAAATTTTCTATATTGAGAAAAATCATTATCTTTGTAGAATCAAATACAATAAACTCCATTACACATGACTATCAACAGATTATTGCTATCAGCAACACTTCTCCTGACCGTAACAGGAATCCGCGCCCAACACGAAATAGGTTCGATCACAATACAGCCTAAAGCAGGAATGAATGTGGCAAACATAACGAACGATGACGACGCTACATCCAGAATCGGCCTTGCATTTGGAGCCGAGATTGAATATCAGATGACAGACATCGTAAGTATCTCCGCCGGAGCCATATATTCAATGCAAGGCGCCAAAGCCGGTGTCTATACTGAAGACTTTTCCAAAGCCGACGCCACCCTGAAGCTCGACTACATAAACATACCCGTACTTGTCAATGTGTACGTGACAAAGAATCTGGCTGTAAAAGCAGGATTGCAACCGGCTTTCAACGTCACCCACAAAATAAAGGCTGAAGCCTACGGAATAAGCGCCGAGGCGAACGTGCCCGGGACAAGATCTATAGATTTGTCCATTCCTATAGGACTGTCTTACGAATTCCGGAATTTTGTAATAGACGGCAGATACAATTTCGGGGTGACTGATTTCGTGGACGAACAGAAATCGAAGAACAGCGTATTCCAATTTACCGTAGGATACAAATTCGACATATAAGACAGACCATGTTTCACCACCGAACCATACATGCCTACACCGGTGGTGAAACATAGCCCCGGACTGTGGTTATGCAAGTGTAATAATCCATCAGACAACCCGACATAGCCAGTGCAATATTCCCACGCCGGTACTGCAATCTGCACAAAACAAATGGCACACCAACTCAAGCCCTAACCAGTCATTGGATTGGGGGGGGGGATAAAATCCACCTAATCTTTTTGGATAAAAAAAGATTTTTTATTCTGCCGATTTCTTCATCTCACATTTTTGATGTAACTTTGTATAAAACAAGCAACAAACAGCACCCCACAACACATCTTGTCATGAACAAGCCACTCACAGTATACAAAGCCAGTGCAGGAAGCGGAAAGACATTCACACTGGCTGTGGAATATATCAAGTTACTCGTACTGAACCCGCAGAGCTATCGCAACATACTGGCCGTAACTTTCACCAACAAGGCCACCGAAGAAATGAAAATGCGTATATTGAGCCAGCTATACGGTATATGGAAGCATTTGCCCGACTCACGTACATACACAGACAGAATATGCGACGATCTCGACATGAAACCCGAAGCCGTAAGCCAACGGGCAGGTATAGCACTCCGTCTGCTTATACACAACTACGGATACTTCCGGATAGAGACCATCGACTCTTTCTTCCAGACCGTACTGCGCAACCTAGCCCGCGAACTTGACCTCACGGCCAACTTGCGCATAGAACTGAACGATACTCAGGTAGAAGAACACGCTGTAGACAAACTTATAGAGGAACTTGACACAAATAACGAAATCCTGCGGCTCATCATCGAATATATAAACGACAATATTGCCGACGACAAGAGCTGGAACGTGATAGGACATATAAAGACATTCGGCAAAACCATCTTCCGCGACTTCTACAAGGAAGAGAGTCGGACTATGGCCGAAAAGGCCGGCGAACGGACATTCATGAAACAGTATGCCGAAAAGATGCGCCGCGAGATGGACGATTCGCGTAGACGGATGGAATCCATCGCCGACGAGTTTTTCGAGGTGTTGGCATCCGAGGGACTCAGCGTCGACGACCTCTCATACAAAAATTCGGGGGTTGCCGGCCTGTTCATCAAGATGAAGAATGGAACATTCGACGAAAGCATCGTCGGAAAACGTGCCACCGATTGCCTGACAGACATCGGCAAATGGTATTCTGCCAAAAGTCCGAAGCGCGACACAATCCATGCCCTTGCACTCGGTCCGCTTACCGATCTGCTGCACATGGCTATTGAAGAGCGTCCGCGACAATGGCGGCGTTACAAGTCGGCCGAGCTTACCCTGCGTCATCTGTATCAGCTGCGCCTGTTGGGCAGCATCGAGAACAAAGTAAGAGAACTTAATGAAGAGGCCAACCGTTTTCTGCTGAGCGACACCCAGCAACTGCTGCACTCGCTGATAAGCGGGAGCGACTCGCCGTTCATATTTGAGAAAATCGGTACACAGCTGGAACATGTTATGATAGACGAGTTTCAGGACACAAGTTCGGTACAGTGGCGCAACTTCAAAGTGCTGCTCATGGAGTGCATGAGCCACGAGAACGCGTCAAACCTTATTGTGGGTGATGTAAAGCAAAGCATTTACCGATGGCGTTCGGGCGACTGGCGCCTGCTCAACAACATAGACAACCAGTTTTCCGACAGTGAAAGAATGCTCAACGTAAAGTCGCTCACGATGAACTATCGTTCGGCCGGCAACGTGATACATTTCAACAATACATTTTTCAAACGTGCAGTAGAAGCAGAATGCGAAACCATCGGCGATGACAAAGACGCACTTCATGCCGCACAACTACGCAGTGCCTACGCGGACGTATCCCAACAAATGCCGGAAAGAAGCATCGGGAACGGATACGTCAGCGTCAAACTTTTACCGGGCGATGAATATGAACAGTCAACGCTCGACGAACTGACAGACACCGTAAAACAGCTCTGCAACAACGGCATTGATGCCGGCAGCATTGCCATCCTGGTACGCACCAACAAGCATATCCCCCTTATAGCCAAACACATTACCGAGCACATACCAGATGTGAGAATCGTATCCGACGAGGCTTTCCGTCTCGATGCGTCACTCGCCGTATGCACACTCATACAGGCTCTGCATCTTCTTACCCACCGCGATGATGTCCTAACACGGGCAAACCTTATCAAAACCTACATGCTGAACATAAAAGGCCAAGGCATCAGCGAACAAGATATTGCCGACCATTCCCAGACGTTGCTGCCCGAAGCCTATACTGACTGTATGGACGAACTGTCAGCCATGCCACTCTACGACCTTACCGAACGGCTATATGCCATTTTCCAACTTGAGCGTCTCAGCGGACAAAGTGCATACATATGCGCATTCTACGACCAGTTGAGCACATTTACCCAAGACCATATTGCCGACATCGATTCCTTTGTGGCCGAATGGGAACGCACCATACACAACAAGACAATACAAAGCGACGAACCGGACGGCATACGTATCATATCCATACACAAGAGCAAAGGACTGGAATTTGACAACGTAATAATCCCTTTCTGCGACTGGCAGTTGGAAAAGACCAGCGGCAACATTCTGTGGTGCAAACCCACGGAAGCCCCATTCGATGAGATGCCGATAATCCCCGTAGACTATAGTCGCAAAGGTATGACGGGTACAATATACGAAAAAGACTACATGGACGAGTATCTGCAAAACTGTGTGGACAATCTCAATCTGCTCTACGTAGCATTCACACGTGCAGGGCGCAATCTGTTCGTCATAGGGCGGCGCGACACCAAAAATTCGCGCTCACAGCTCATACAGGCCTGTCTGACCGATATTGCCACAGAACTTCATGCCACCATTACCGGCATGGATGACGGTGACAACGAACACCCCATAACATTTGAATACGGATCACTTACTGTAAAAGACAATAGCGGGTGCCATGACTACATATCGGACAATGTCTTCACGCAATCAATAACACCCATACACATCAATATCGCGACATTTGCCAACAAAACCGAGTTCGTGCAGAGCAACCAGAGCCGGGATTTCATTTCCGGAGACAATGGAGAAGAGAACGACCGGAAGGAATATATCAAGGCTGGAAACGTATTACATAAAGTGCTTTCCGAGATACGCACGACAGACGACATCGACGGTGCCATGCAACATCTTGAAAACGAGGGCATGCTCGACAAGACATCGGCAGAGAAACTCACGGCAATGATGCGCAAGCGGCTGTCATCTCCACAAGTAGCCGACTGGTTCGACGGCAGATGGAAGTTGTTCAACGAGTGCTCCATCCTCTCAACCGCAGAGTCGGGAGAAATTATAGAGCGTCGCCCCGACCGCGTGATGACCGACGGAAACAAAATGATAGTGGTTGACTTCAAATTCGGCACACCAAAAGAAAACTACCGTAAACAAGTACGTGAATACATGCACTTGCTCGAAACCATGGGGCACGAAAACGTGGAAGGCTATCTATGGTTCGTGTACGGTAATAAAATCGAGAGAGTGGACTCCTAAACAAAAAGAAAAGCATATGAAGACATTCCTGGAGCATGTCGCCCATGACATAATAAACAAATACGGATACGATCTGTCGCGCGTGGCTGTGGTTTTTCCAAACAAGCGCGCAGCACTGTTCATGAACGAATATCTCGTGCGCATAGCCGGACGCCCTATATGGAGCCCCGCATATATCACCATCAGCGATTTATTCCGTCGTCACTCGTCACGCAGGACAGGCGACCAGATCAAACTGATTTGCGACCTGCATAAGTGTTTCACAGAATGCACCGGCATCGATGAGACTCTCGACCACTTCTACGGATGGGGACAATTGCTGTTGGCCGACTTTGACGATCTTGACAAGAACATGGCCGAGGCGGACAAGGTTTTCGCCAATCTTCGTGACATACACGAACTGGACGACGTTTCATATCTGAGCAAAGAGCAAATAGACATCATCAGGAGATTTTTCAGCAACTTCAGTGAAGAGCACAATTCAGAATTGAAACGTCGTTTTCTAAGTCTGTGGAGTCATATCTATGACATCTACAACACATTCAACGAACGTCTTACATACGAAGGACTGGCATACGAAGGAGCCCTTTACCGCGAAGTGGCTGAGAACGTGAACATAGAATTCATGTACGACACATATCTGTTCGTTGGCTTCAACGTACTGCAAAAAGTGGAAAGACGTCTTTTCGAACGACTGCAAAAACAAGGACGTGCCCACTTCTACTGGGACTTCGACCATTATTATATGCCGCACGGACACGACCTTCGCCATGAAGCCGGGCATTACATATCGCAATATCTTCAGCTGTTCCCCAACGAACTCGACAATACCGACGGAAATATATACAATAATTTTTCACGTCGTAAAGACATTACTTTCGTTTCCGCGCCTACCGAGAATGTCCAGGCACGCTATATCAGCCGATGGCTGAAAGAAAACGGACGCATCGAAGCCGGACGGCGCACAGCCATAGTCCTGTGCAACGAAGGGCTGCTGCAAACGGTAATACACTGTCTGCCTGATGAGGCTGACAAGGTGAACATCACTACCGGATACCCGCTGGCACAATCGCCGGTTGCCTCGTTGATATCACAACTCATAGCGCTGCAAACCGGCGGATACATGGCCACGTCTGAAAAATACCGGCTTCAGGCTGTAAACACCGTCCTGAAGCATCCCTACATGAAATTTATATCCGAAAAACACACCGAGCTTTACCGCGCACTCAATATTGATGCAAAAGTATACTACCCCACCCGCGAACGGCTCTGTACCGACGAAGGCACATCACTGCTTTTCGGCAGCATCGACGGATACAGCAGCGCAGAATTGTCAGGACGCATCGCCGAATGGATTATCGACATACTGAAACTCATAGCCTCAAACGCTGACGACAGCGCGGACCAGATGTTCAAGGAAGCCCTGTTCCGCACATACACACTGATGAACCGCCTCGCCGGACTGATACTCTCTGACGATCTTGTCATCGACGTGATTACACTGCAACGGCTGATAGGCCAACTGCTGAAGTCCACCTCGATACCTTTCCACGGCGAACCGGTAGTAGGAGTGCAAATCATGGGAGTGCTCGAAACACGAAACATCGACTTCGACCATGTGCTCATACTTTCAGCCAACGAAGGAAATATGCCCAAAGGTGTCAACGACACGTCATTCATTCCATACGGCATACGCAAGGCCCACGAACTGACCACGGTAGACAACAAGGTGGCCATCTACGCCTACTACTTTTACCGTCTCATCCAGCGGGCAAACGACGTCACCATATTATACAACAACTCAACTGACAACGGCACCACAGGTGAGATGAGCCGCTTCATGCTCCAGATTCTCGTGGAAAGCAATCACAATGTCGGACGCCGGTCGCTCCAGTCGGGACAGAGCTCCATCAAATTCGCCCCCGTTGAAGTCTGCAAGACCGACGACATAATGAACCGGCTGCTCCTGCGCTTCGACAAGAACCGAAACGGACACAAGGAAGGCACACCGCTGCTCACACCGACAGCCATCAACAGATACATGCGATGCCCCAAACAGTTCTACTATAATTATGTGTGCGGTTTACGCGAACCCGAGACCGACGATAGCGACGAGATTGACAACCGAATCTTCGGAAATATATTCCACGAAGCATCACAGAAAATATACGAACGGATAACCGCAGGCGGCACACACATCACAGCCGACAATATAAAATGGATGCTCAGCCACGGAGCAGAAATAGAACGCATTGTCGACGAAACATTCATGGAGGAACTGTTCAAACTGCCCAAAGGGGCAGGCACACGTCCCGAATACAATGGTCTGCAACTTATCAACCGCGAAGTCATCATCACCTATCTGCGCAAATTGCTCCGCATGGACATGCAACTGGCACCTTTCGACATCGTCGGACTGGAAACAGACGTGATAGAGGATATGGAAGTATGCGGAGGCGGCAGTGTCCGGTTCCGCACCACAGTAGGCGGACGCATTGACCGTCTTGACTGCGTGAACGACGGCACAGGAGAGCGCATCCGCGTGATAGACTATAAGACCGGAAGCCGCCGGTTGGAGTACATGCCAGACATAGCCGCCATATTCGATTCTGCAAACATAAGCAAGCACAGCGACTACTACTTGCAGACATTCCTCTACAGCAGCATCGTAAGCAAATCCGTCCTGACCAATCCGCGAAACCTACCCGTCAGCCCCGCCTTGCTCTTCATTCAGCATGCCACAGGAAGCGACTACGACCCGACACTCTGCTTCGGCAAAAATCCGGTCAGAGACATCAACGATTGCCATCAGGAATTTGAGACGCTATTGCACGAAAAGGTAAACGACATTTTCAATCCGGCAATTCCTTTCGTCCCGACATCCGATGATGATATCTGCCGCATCTGTCCATATATGCAGCTATGTGGCAATTCCGGGAAATAGACCTTTCCGGAATTGCCACACTATTTGTCCTATCCTGCCTTTGGGCACGACAACAAGAAACACTTATTTCCCATGTAGCAGACGATAGAGCTCACTGTCATGCTTTTCCGTGAATTGCGGGTCAAGCTCCATAACACGTTTCCACATCACTTCGGCTCCCTCCTTGTCTCCCGACCTATATAGGTGCTCGCCCTTGCTGTCATAAAGGTTTGCTTCATACGGACTTACTGCTATGGCGCTGTCAATGACTGCAAGGGCCTTTTCGTATTGACGTCTGCGGGCATAGAGGTAGCTCATTTGATTCATAGCATCAATCTTTGCTTTGGCATCCTGATTCTGAACCGCCGCCTTTGTATACATGCAGATTGCCTCTGCCGTATCAGCAACAACACCTAAGCCGCTCTCATACATCCAGCCCAATTGATACTGCGCTGCGGGAACTTCTTCGGCTGCATCTTTCATCAGGCGGAATACTTCTTCTTCAGCATGCTTGCTTCTCTTCCTCGTGTCTAAGGCCGCAAAATAACTGACACGCCCTGTCCTTAACATCCTGTCTGGACATAAGAGAATGAAGTTTTCATCAATTTTCACACCTGATGACTTAGCTATCTCTTCTATAATTTTCCGATATTCTTCCTCGTAAGTGACCACCTTATAACTATGGATCTTACGAAGTGCCTTTAAACAGTAGGTTGATTCGTAATCTTCCAAAGACTTTACATCTTGGCAATCATTAACAGTGACGGCTATCCATACATTATCGCGTCCTTTTATAGGAAAAGCCCAATATTTCAGATTATTACGGCTGTAAGATATTTGAAGAGTCAAGCAAAGTATACCGGTACTGTCCACATCTATAGAATCTACAATATAATATAGTTTAGACGAGAGATCCGTCTTTGCATCTATATAGGATAAAGTCTCTGTATTATTCTCTTTGACAGCCCGCGAGACCACCCAGCCAAAGTAAAATATTGCCACAAATACAGCAATGAACAATATCACTCCATACTCTATAAAAAAGTATTTCCACCTTGTGGAACGGGGCATCTCAAAATCAGAACGTGGTTGTGGGCGTTGTTTCCGCTGCGCAGCCATAGCTTCCAATTCTTCGTCACTGATATCGTCCAACGAAATATAGCCTCCATGTTTTACAACTTCCTCTTCTTTCCACGACAATTTTATAGTCCCCTTACGCTGCGGTATACCGAAATGGTCTGTCAGGACAGAGAACATTTCATCGGAATTAGAACCTTCGCCTCCTGAGATATACAGCCAAAGTTTTCTACCCGTAAGCAAATAGATACGACTGTATTGATAATAACTTTTCTCAGTTTCCACCTGCTTTGTTTCTACACAGAAGCAGTCCACGTCCTTCAGCATTATCTGATAATTCCACTTCGGGTGTAAAAGATACTTGACCTCAATTCTGTCGCTATAGACTTTTACACTACGCATGAACCAAATAGCACAGAATCCAAATGTAAGAATAGTTATGCTTGTTCCTACAAGCATTATACCTAATCTAGCCCCACCACTATCGATGAGAAACAAGCCTATTAGTTCCCAAAACAGTTTAGTGCACATAGCAAATAGCAACAATGCAGCAGCAAGGATGGAAGGATATACCAACCACTTATGTCTCGACTGAATAATAATTTTATCTTCCATATCAATATCAAAGTAACTATCTTTTCCTTATGTCTCACAACATTTCAATCAAATGCCTTTATAACAGAAAGTGTATCAAAATACGACTCATCCAAACAAATATGGACATTTTTTGTATTTTGATACACTTTCTTTTCTTGTCCGAAGATTCACACCAAACCAATATGGCGTGCTTCAATACTCATCTTCGTTGAACAGAAAGTCCTCCTTGGTAGGATAATCGGGCCATATATCCTCGATGCTTTCGTATACATCGCCTTCATCTTCTATTTCCTGCAAGTTTTCCAATACTTCGAGTGGAGCGCCCGAACGAATCGCATAGTCAATGAGCTCGTCCTTTGTTGCAGGCCACGGCGCATCTTCAAGCTTTGAAGCCAATTCCAGTGTCCAATACATAGTCTTTAAAGTTTATCAATTTCTGAATATTGCGCAAAAGTAATAATTTTCTTCTTATTTACAATGATTAGTCCACACTTTTTCACTAATACCGGCCATAATATTATTTTTTTTAGCTAAAACGAACAGATAGTCTGACAATCTGTTGAGATACCTCTGTATTTCAGGAGATACGATGGCATTCTCTGACAATGCCACCACACACCGTTCGGCCCTGCGGCAAACCGTACGGCACACATGCCCGATAGCGGCAGCCGGACAGCCCCCCGGCAGTACAAATCCTTGTGCCTCCGGCAGAAAATCCATTATCCTGTCTATCTCTTTCTCCAAAAGTTCCGTCTCACCCTCGTTCAGTTTCGCCGAATCATAAAGAGGAGTACAACTTTGGTCTGTTGCCAGATGCGTACCCACCACAAACAGATTGCTCTGTATGCGTTCCACCATATCCTTGTCCGGTCCGTCAGCCATATATGCCGCAAGCAGACCCATCTGCGAATTGAGTTCGTCAACCGTTCCGTAAGCCTCCAGACGAATGTCTGCCTTATTGATACGGATTCCACCTACAAGGCTTGTAGTCCCCTTGTCACCGCTTTTTGTATATACCTTGGTTATCTTCATCATATATCGTTTTAATTGTCATATATCGATATTACACCGACAAACTAAAAATTAATCTTATAACTCTGCTTATAACGCTTCAAATCAAAAAATACTATGCCTGCATAATACAAATCGAACGTAACCCCAACTCTCTCGTCAGCCTTTATTTCCCGCCAGCGGGCCTTTGCCTCCTTATCGGCGTATATATCCTCAACGACCATTATGGAACTTTCTCCGGCAACACCTATGACCTTGGCTAAAAGTGAAGTGAAGTCCGCATCCGACACAGATATGACAAACAATCCTTTCACGATATGGTCAACCGACATTGTTTGCATCTCCATCCTTCCTATTATCAAAGCCTTGTTGCATCCGGCATGGAGATAGCCATAATAAGCCTGTGCACAAAAGGAACCGAATATGACATCAGGTTGTAGAAAATTCGCAATTCTGAAATAAAGACAACACAACTTACGTGTCTTCCAATCTACATGCGGCATGAGAGCTTTCAAATCAGAATAAGAATAGTATGGATAATGCTCGTTGACCACATAACGGACAAAAGCATAATCTGACGGTGACTGTATTCCGAATCCCCGACAACAATGTATACGCATCAACCAAACAAAAAAACTTCTTAAACTCTGCATAGCTATAAAACGCAGATACGGCTTTCTTATTGTATCCCCATACAACGAATTGGAATTTCATCAATCACATCCCACACAAACACACAAAAAAATCTCCCCCGCCCATTTCACCGGACAGGGGAGACATAAAGAAAAGAAGGCGGCCTCCTACTCTCCCGCATTGCATTGCAGTACCATCGGCGCAGGCGGGCTTAACTTCTCTGTTCGGAATGGGAAGAGGTGGGACACCGCCGCAATAAC